>Ga0115572_10002275_pt1 | contig 15423 bp, 15 predicted proteins | sample COGITO_mtgs_1206_FD_88681 | JGI IMG/M metagenome (GOLD analysis project Ga0115572, IMG submission 88681) | Pelagic marine microbial communities from North Sea - COGITO_mtgs_120607 | ecosystem: Environmental > Aquatic > Marine > Epipelagic | place: Germany:Helgoland, sampling site Kabeltonne... | reverse complement strand
GTCCTAAAAGAACCGTGTTTTCTAAAGCATGGTGGTCGTAATAGGTTTTCAAATCGGCAGCTAGAACATCATAATTAAAAGTAGAGTCGTGAAAACTGCGACCGTGATTCCGTTGATCAACAAGGTGAACTTGGTACCCGAAATTCGAAAACTGTTTTGCAAGTGTTTTCCAATTATCGCCCATTCCCAAAAACCCATGGAGAATGACAAACGGCCGGCCTTCGCCTATGATATTAGAGTGTAAAAGCATTATTTTAACTTATTCAAATACATATTGATCACATTATCGATTCCTAAATACAAGCTTTCAGATATTAGGGCATGCCCAATAGAGACTTCTAATAATCCTGGAGCATTTTCTTTGAAAAACCGAATATTCTCTAATGATAAATCATGTCCTGCATTCAAACCTAAATCAAATTGCAAAGCACGTTGTGCACACTCTGTATATGGTTTCATTGCTTCTTTATTTCCTAATGAAAATTGATGCGCAAAGGCTTCGGTGTACAATTCAATACGATCCGCTCCAATGGCTTTCGCACCTTCAACTTGTGAGAGGTTGGGATCTAAAAACACCGAGGTTCGAATGTCATTTTGTTTGAATTCTTGAATAATTTCCGTCAAAAAACCGTTGTGTTTGAGGGTGTCCCATCCTGCATTAGAGGTAATCGCATTTTCTGCATCTGGCACTAAAGTGACTTGGGTCGGTTTAATTTTTAGAACCATCTCAACAAACTCAGGGATGGGGTTCCCTTCAATATTATATTCGGTGTGTACCACCGATTTAAGATCATACGCATCTTGATAACGGATATGACGCTGGTCTGGACGTGGGTGAATGGTAACGCCTTGGGCACCAAATTCTTGCACATCTTTAGCAAATTGAACAACATTAGGAGTGTCGCCACCTCTAGAATTTCTCAGGGTAGCAATCTTATTGATATTTACGCTTAGCTTAGTCATTAAAATTAAATTTCAAACAAAAATACAAAGTACTTAACGCTTAAAGTCTATTATTTTTGATTAATTTGCATTTGAATATACGCGCGGATGCCTTTAAATCAATTTATAATAAACGATCTAACCCCTTCAAGCCCTGAAACGCTTGTAGCGGAGTTACAGACTATTTTTAAACAATTAACTTACTCGCATGTTCCCGTTCTAAACAACCAAATATACATGGGATGTTTATCGGAAACAGATGTCTATTGTTTTGAATCTGAACAAGCGATTTCGGAAGTCCTGTATGCGATCGAAGGATTTTTTGTACGAGACACTTTTTTATGGCTTGATGTTTTAGAAGCCTTTGCAAAAAATGATAGTAACATCATGCCTGTTTTAGATGCTGAAAATAATTATTTGGGATATTATCAATTAAATGATATCATTTCATTATTTAATAAGACGCCATTTTTTTCGGAACCAGGCGGCATTATTGTGATTGAAAAACGTGCTAATGACTTTTCATTCAGTGAAATTAGCCAAATTGTAGAGTCCAATAATGCCAAGTTATTAGGGGCTTTTATTTCTAGAACCAAAAACGATTTATCGCAAATAACGCTTAAAATCGGGAACTCGGGTTTAAGCAGTCTTTTTCAAGCCTTTAGACGCTACGGCTACACAATTATTTCGGGGCATGAAGATGATGGTTTTTTAAGCACTCTCAAAGAACGTTCAGCATATTTAAACAACTATTTAAACTTATAAGCGATTGAAAATGAAAATAGCCGTTTATGGCCCAGCTTTTAACGAACGCTCTGAAGCCGCCATCAAAACACTTATCGAGTCTCTAACTAATAAAACTTCCGAAGTTGTATTTGAAAAAAACTTTCACACATCTATTGTGGCAGAGTCTGATATCGACATCACTTCATTTGGATTTCAAACGTTTGACTCCTTAGATCGCTCGTATCAACTTTTAATTAGTATAGGAGGCGATGGCACTATTTTAAGAGCCATAACGTACGTGAAAGATTTAGAAATTCCAATTGTTGGCATCAACACAGGGCGCTTAGGGTTTTTAGCAACCATCCCAATAAACAATATCGAAAGTGCCATGAATCGAATTTTTCAAGGACAGTATCGAATTTCCGAAAGGAGTCTATTGAGCTTAACAACCGATAGCGAGGACGCTGTTTTTGATTTAAATTTCGCGCTAAATGAAATCACTGTTAGTAGAAAAAACACAACCTCTATGATTTCTATTGAAACCTGGTTGAATGATGAGTTTTTAACCTCCTACTGGGCAGATGGACTGATTGTCTCGACTCCTACTGGTTCTACTGGCTATTCTTTAAGTTGTGGAGGGCCAGTAATTATGCCAGAGGCGGATAGTCTCGTTTTAACCCCAATTGCACCTCACAATTTAAACGCACGTCCACTTGTAATTTCTAGTAAACGAGTCATAAAATTAAAAGTCTCGGGGCGTGAAAATGTTCATTTGGTTTCGCTAGATTCGAGAATCAACACGCTTAATAATAACACAACGATTACCATTCAGAAAGCACCTTACAACATTCACATGCTCGAACTGGAAGAAGAGAGTTTTCTAGAAACACTTCGCAAAAAACTATTGTGGGGCGCCGATCATCGGAATTAAACAATATAATAAGATAAAATCTGTTGTATAGATTAGTCTCTGAATATAGTTACGAGGGGCTAATCAAAATTATTATATTTGCATTTTTAAAAACAAAATGAAACCCGTCTATATCCTTTTAGTCTTACTGTTAACCTATAATTTGAGTGATGCTCAGATTTATGAGATTGGGGTTTTTGGAGGTGGAAGTAATTTTGTAGGAGACGTTGGAGCAACCACGTTTATTGCCCCAAACGCATTGTCTTTCGGAGGAATTTTGAAATGGAATCGAAGCACTAGACATTCTCTTAGAGCTAGTTTTATATATTCCAAACTCGCGGCAGATGACACAGCGTCCGACGATCCCAGAAGAAAATTAAGAGGTTATAATTTCAACTCGTCATTATTTGAAGTTTCGGCAGGGATGGAGTTTACATTTTTTGAATTTGATTTACACACGGGAACCCCTCAGGCCACTCCATACATTTATACAGGAATCAGTATGGCAAATTTTCCAAACTTCTATTATTCTGGAGGTCGATTGGTCTCAGAAAAAACAAGAAGCAACGCGTATGGCATACCGATTGCATTGGGATTTAAAGTGAGTGTAGCTCCCCATATCGTTTTGGGATTTGAAATTGCGGCGCATTATACGTTTTCGGATGAATTAGATGGAAGTGTCCCTGATACCGAAAATTTAAGGGAACGATTTAGATTTGGAAATTTTAATAATAATGATTGGTATGTATTTAGCGGTTTTACCTTAACTTACACGTTCGGAAGAAAACCCTGCTTTTGTAATTATTAATATGAGTTTAAAAACAATAATAGCATCAGAAAACTTGCCAAGTCACATAGCCATCATCATGGATGGAAATGGGCGTTGGGCAAAAGAAAAAGGATTCAGGCGTGTTTTTGGACATGAAAACGGCACTAAATCGGTGCGTACCACCGTTGAAAGTTGTGCGGAATTAGGAGTGAAACATCTGACACTCTATGCCTTTTCGACCGAAAATTGGAAGCGTCCAAAATTAGAAGTAAAAACGCTCATGCAACTATTGATTTCTTCATTAAAAAAAGAAATAGGAACCCTTCAAAAAAATAACATTCGATTAAATGCAATTGGAGACCTTAAAACACTCCCTGAAAAGGTTTATAAAGAATTATTGCATGTAATCGACGAAACCAAGGAAAATTCTCGCATGGTTTTAACCCTTGCGCTAAGCTATGGCTCCAGAGATGAACTGGTTAATGCCATGAAACTTATAAGTGATAAAGTTAAAAATAATATAATTTCAGTCGAAAGTATTGATGAAACGCTAATAAATCAGCATCTTTACACCCAAAATTTGCCAGACGTGGATTTATTAATCCGTACAAGTGGTGAAAAACGCATCAGTAATTTTCTGTTATGGCAAATTGCTTATGCAGAATTATATTTTACTGATGTATATTGGCCCGACTTTACAAATGAGCATTTGTATGAAGCCATCGTTAATTATCAAAAAAGAGAACGAAGATTTGGAAAAACAAGTGATCAGCTTAGCTAAAATAACTTTTAAATACATCAACAGACGCCTCTGCTTTATTGCACTTTTAAGTAGCTCTCTGTTGTTTTCACAAGAAAGCAGGGAACCACAAACCACCTACACCATCGCTGACATTTCAGTCAGTGGCCAGACGGTTTATGGGGCAGAAACAATTGTAACCTACTCAGGATTACGAAAAGGTGAAACTATAGACATCCCTGGAGATAACAAAATTGGAGATGCCATTAAGAAATTATGGAACTCAAACCTGTTTAGTAGCATCGACTTATTTATCAGTAAAATTGAAGGCTCAAATGTGTTTTTAGAACTTCAATTAGATGACTTACCGGAACTAAAAGAGGTAAAAATTGTCGGAGTAAAAAAAGGGAAGATAAAAGAGATCCTCAAAGAAAACAAGTTAGACAAAGGCGTTAAGGTGACAGAAAACCTAACAACAACCACCAAAAACTACCTTGAAAGCAAGTACCGAAAACTCGGGTTTTTAAACGCCAAGACCAGTATTACAACTAAAAAAGTAGTGGACTCGGTTAATAAATCTAGAGTGGATATGTTGATTAAAATTGACAAAGGGTCTAAAATCAAAATAAAGGAAATCGAATTTACAGGCTTAGAAAAACTAAGCAGTAAACGTCTTCGAAAAGCGATGAAGAAGACTAAAATGAAAAATCCTTTGAGACTTTGGAAACGCTCTAAGTATATTGACGCAGAGTATAAGGAAGATCTTAATAGCATTGTCGATAAATACAAAGAACTAGGCTACAGAGATGCAAGAGTTGTAAGTGATACGCTTACGGTCGATGACAATAACACAGTGAGTCTTAAGATAGACATTGAAGAAGGCGAAAAATATGTTTATGGTTCGCTCAACTTTTTAGGGAACTCCGTTTACACTGATGCCCAGCTCAATCGTATTTTAAAAATCAAAAAAGGAGATACCTACAACGGTATTGAGTTGGAAAAAAGAATCGCCGATGCTTCTGATCCTGATGCATTTGACTTAACAAACTTATATCAAAATAACGGATATCTGTTTTCAACGATTACACCTGTTGAGGTTAGTACCGATGGAAATGTCATTGATATGGAAATTCGTATTACAGAAGGGAAACCAGCCTATTTTAGAAGTATAAATGTTGTTGGAAATGACAAGACAAATGACCACGTCATCTACCGAGAACTTCGAACGCGTCCTGGGCAATTGTACAGTAAATCCAATGTGGTGAGAACCATACGTGAACTTGGGCAACTTGGATTTTTTGATGCTCAACAAATAGCTCCAGATTTAAAAAACGTAAACCCAACAGATGGAACTTTGGATGTAGAATATTCTGTAGTCGAAAAAGGGTCTAGTCAAATCGAATTACAAGGAGGTTACGGCGGTGGTGGTTTCATTGGAACTTTGGGGCTTACCTTTAGCAATTTTTCTGTAAAAAATATTTTCAATAAAGAAGCTTATACGCCAGTTCCGATGGGAGATGGTCAGAGTTTATCGCTTCGTTTGCAAGCAAGTCGATTTTTTCAAACTTATAGTTTTTCATTTTCAGAGCCATGGCTCGGGGGTGAAAAGCCAGTACAATTTTCTACTTCTATTTCGCAGACAAAACAGTTTTTATACAACCCTGCCACTCGAAATGCCGATAAAAATAGAAGTTTTAACATTACAGGCTTAACCCTTGGTATTGCAAAAAAACTATCCGTACCAGATGATTATTTTGTCCTTTCCCAAGCATTAAGTTTTCAATACTACGACCTAAATAACTATAATACAGGCTTATTTACATTTGGAAATGGAAACTCTAATAACTTGGCTTACACCGTTGGATTGAGTCGTAACAACACTTTCAACGATCCAATCTATCCCGAAGGTGGATCGAGTTTTAATCTCTCTGCAAAGTTTAGTTTTCCTTACTCTGCAGTAAGTAACGTCGATTATAAGGGTTTAAGTCAAGAACGCCAAGCGCAATACGACATCATATCTCAGTACTCAAATAGCAATAAAGAAGATGAAATTCAGAAACGCACCGATGCCTCAACGCGAATTGGTGAAATCGATCAAGAACGTTACAAGTGGTTAGAATTTTATAAAATTAAATTTAAAGGAGAGTGGTACACTAAACTTGCAGGAAAATTGATCTTGAAACCATCCTTTGAATACGGGTTTTTGGGCGCCTACAATAATGATCGTGGTGTGATTCCGTTTGAGCGCTTTTTTCTTGGAGGCGATGGTCTAGGAACGTATAGCTTAGATGGTAGAGAAGCTGTTGCCTTGAGAGGCTATCCAAATCAATCACTCTCAAACCAAGATGGTGGAACAATTTACAATAAATACTCTTTAGAATTAAGACACCCAATTACTTTAGAACAACAAACCAAAATTTATGTGCTTGCCTTTTTAGAAGGGGGAGCTTCCTATAATAGCTTTAAAGACTATAATCCATTTTTAATTAATAGATCTGCTGGAATTGGGTTGCGTTTATTCATGCCCGCCTTTGGATTGTTAGGGATTGATTTTGGACATGGATTTGACCCTTTACCAGGCGAAACCGTAAAGCATGGTTGGGAAACACATTTCATCATTGGTCAGCAATTTTAATATTTGGCATGGTATTTTCTTTAATGAAGCATAGAATGAATAACTTGGAGATGAAATATTCTGAAATTTATTTCGTTAATTTGAAATATATTGATAAACAAATCCCAAATCATTAATTTGAAATAATTAAAAAATGAGTTCACATAATTTTAGACTAAGTTGTTTTTCGACTCTAAAAAAGTTTGTATGCTTACTTTTTGTGCTAAATATTACCGTTAGCGGATATGCTCAAAAAAGCGTTCGAATTGGCTATATTGACACTGAATATATCTTAGAAAATATTACTGAATACCAAAACTCAGTTTCACAGTTAGATGCAAAAATACAAGAGTGGAAATCAGAAATAGAGAGTCGTTTAACAACTCTCGAAGATCAAAAAAAACAATTAAACAACGAACGAATATTGCTCACCAGTGAGTTGATTAAAGACCGTGAAGAAGACCTACAGATTATAGAAAATGAAATTATAGAGTACCAACAAAACAGATTTGGTCCTAATGGCGATTTGTTGATTCAAAAAAAACAACTGATGCAGCCAATACAAGATCAGATATTTGCTGCTGTACAAGAGATTGCGAGAACAAAAAAATATGACTTCATTTTTGATAAATCTGCCGATGTGGTCATGTTATATTCTGCCGATCGATATGACATCAGTGAACAAATACTTCGCACCATTAACAGGGCTTCCAAACGCACACAAGCCGAAACCAAAAAACAACGGAAAGAAGCGGAAGAAGAAGAAGCTATTGTAGAAGTCGATTCTGGAAAAGATGAGCGTCAACAATTATTAGATAAGCGAAAAGAAGAACGCGCTGCATTGCTAGAAAAGAAACGAGAAGACCAACTTAAGTCTCGAGAAGAACGTAAAAAACAAGTTGCAGCTAAAAAGCAAAAAGTCCTCGATGATCGTGCAAAAGCTAGAGCCGAAAAAAATAATAAAGGTACAACTGCTGAAGAGAACCAATTGACTCCCGAATCCTCTAAATCTAAGATCCTTGAAGCAAGAGAAGCGCGTAAAAAAGAGCTTGAAGCGAAACGACAAAAAGTAATTGACGAGCGTGAAAAAGCAAGAGCCGAAAAAACAGAAGAAAAAACGATCGCTACTGAGGCTCCAAAAGTTCTAAGTGAAAGAGAACTCCGAAAAAAAGCGTTAGAAGAAAAGAAAAAACGAGCTTTTGAAGAGCGGAAAGAACGACTTGAAGCTCAAAAACGAAAAAGAGATAGCATTAGAAACAATAATTAAAATCAAACATTAAACTAAATTACTATGAAACATTTAAGATTACTTTTATTAGCCACTACACTTTTTATCGCAAGCAGTATCTCTGTTGAAGCACAAAGTAAGGTCGCCCATATTAATACACAAGAATTGGTTGAGGCCATGCCTGAGATGAACAGTGCAAAAGGAGAGCTAGAGAAATTAGCTAAAACCTATGAAACAGATATTCAAGGAATGGCAACTGAGCTTCAAAATAAAATAAAGCAGTACGATTCTGAATCCGCTTCAAAAACAGACGAAGAGAACGGAAAGCGCTTGCAAGAAGTACAAGGAATGGAACAAAGCATTCGTCAATACCAAACGCAAGCACAACAAGATTTGCAAAAAAAAGAATTTGATCTTTTAAAGCCAATTACAGAGAAAGCTAAAAATGCCATCTTAAAAGTTGGTAAAGCACAAGGATTTGACTACGTCCTAGACGCTTCACAAGGTCAAGGAGTTATTTTTGCAGGTGGTAAAGATTTACTTCAAGATGTAAAATCTGAATTAGGATTTTAGATCGAAATCAAAATAGTTCACGAAAAGCTGCTCCTTTAAGAGCAGCTTTTTTATTTTTGTAGTGTATGAGTTCAAAACCCATTGGAATATTTGATTCAGGTGTCGGCGGTCTTTCTATTTGGAAAGAAATCCATCAATTACTTCCTATGGAATCAACTTGCTATTTATCAGACTCAAAAAACGCCCCATACGGCCCTAAAGGAAAAGAAGCCATTATTGCGCTTTCTGTTAAAAATACCGAGTGGCTCATCGATCAAGACTGCAAACTCATTGTCGTGGCTTGCAATACCGCAACAACCAATGCAATTGATACACTGAGAGCGAACTACGACATCCCCTTTATCGGAATTGAACCGGCAATAAAACCCGCTGCACTTCAGTCTAAATCAAAAGCAATAGGGATTCTAGCCACTAAAGGCACTTTAAGCAGTCAATTATTTCACAAAACGTCTCAACTGTATTCTAGTGAATTGATCGTTATTGAACAGGAAGGAAATGGCATTGTAGAGTTGATCGAAGCGGGTGGCTTACATTCACCAGAAATGTTACAACTGCTCCAAAGCTATCTCAAGCCGATGCTTGATGCGAACATCGATTGTTTGGTGTTAGGCTGTACACATTATCACTTTTTAACTCCGATTTTAAAAGAACTCTTACCAAGTCATGTAAAAATAATTGATTCTGGAGAAGCCGTTGCAAGACAAACAAAAGCGGTGTTAGAAGCTAACCAATTATTGAATAACAAAAGGGTTGCTGGTACAAACACAATTTACACCAATGGTGAAAAAACAGTTGTTAGTTCGCTTCTGAGTTCAAAGGTCGCAAGCGTTCAAAAATTAGTGTTTTAGGTTTAATTGACACTCGGACAATTACAGTCGTATTTTTCTTTTTTACATCCAAAGTTATAACCAAGCGTTATTTGATGATATCCCGCATTATTAAATACGATTGAATTGGCTTGATACGAATAGGTGTAAGCGGCCATGAAATCATTATACTCAACCCCTACAATTGGAGTGAAGTATTGAAGTTTTTGACTGGTAATCTCGGAGCCATCTGAATACTCCGCACCATCAAAACTTCGTCTATAGGAAACACCCATGAATAACTTTCCAAAATCTAACTCGCGATATGTTTTAAAATTAACATCAATAAAAGCTTCCTTTGTTGCATCCTTATAAGAAAACATTAAAGAAGGTTCGTGACTCCAGTTGGATCCAAGTTTAGAAAAAACATTTCCAACCGAAAACAAATAGGTTCTTAAGTTGTCAAACTTTACACCTTGTTCATTAACATTTACGCCCTCATTTTGCAAAAGATTTTTAATCGTTAAATGGATATATGAATCAATAAAATGATATGAAAATCCTAAGTCAACATTAAAATCTATAGCGCTTTGTTCGACTCCTTTGATAATAGGATCATACTCTTTAAAAGCAGTTTCATCTAATTTATATTGAATCATTCCCGCACTTAGTCCAAACGATAACATGTTTAAATCAATGGTATTTCTAGAAAACATCAGATGGTGGGCGTATGTTAAATAACCCCCAGACTGGGAATGATACCCGTTTTTATCGTTAAAAACAATCGCGCCGACTCCTGATGAAGTTTCACCTATTCGACCGTTGATACTTAATGTTTGTAAATTTGGAGCTTCTTCTTGTCCAAACCATTGTTGGCGGCCTGTAAGCCTTATTTTATTACAATTAGAAATTCCAGCCATTGATGGATGTAGTAGATAATAATTATCCGTTAAGTAATCGGAGTATATCGGAAGTCCTTCTTGGGTCCATGAAGATTGATGTATTAAAACTACAATAGTTGTAAGAAAAAAAATCTTGGTAAATTTCATGAATTCTGTACTATTTATTTTACAATAAAATGCAGTCTAAATCGATTAAATTACTTGTATTTGCTTTAGTTAATACTCACAAAAAATTAATATGACAAAAGCCATTCTTACTTCTATTGCTAATTAATACAAGTAAATCAATTTCAAATATAAGATATGTTTAGTAATATTTTGAATGTATTAAACAAAAATTAATATTTTTAAAGTCTTTATTAAAAACTTAAATGCGATACTAGTTTCTTATTTTTGTTAAAAATCAAACAAATGAACAAAATAACCGTTTCAATTCAGGAAACCAGTAATCCAAAAATTATAAAATTTGAAACAGATTCTTTTCTAACAAAATATGAGAGTTTTGAATTTTCAAATGTTGATGATGCAAAAAATTCTCCCTTAGCGCAACAACTTTTTTACCTTCCTTTTGTTAAAAAAGTATACATATCGGGAAATTTTGTCGCCATTGAACGCTATGATATTGTTGAATGGAAAGACGTTCAAACTGAAGTTGGGGAACAAATCGAAAACTACCTCAATGAAGGGGGCGTCATTATTATAAATGAAGAAAAAAAGAAAAACCCAGTAACCGTTTATGCCGAAAGTACGCCAAACCCTGGAGTTCAAAAATTTGTAGCGAATAAAAGTTTAGTCTCACAAACCTTTGAATTTACATCAATTGAAGAGGCAAAATTATCGCCTTTTGCAACCGCACTGTTTCAGTTTCCTTTTGTGAAGGCTGTTTTTATCGACAAAAACTATGTGTCTATCACAAAATTTGACATCGTAGAATGGGAATCTATCACGCTGGAGCTAAGAGAGTTTATGAAATCCTATATCGAAGACGGTAAGGAAATGGTCGCAGCATCCGCGGCTCAAGTTTTAGAAAAAACCAGCACGCAGTTAGATGAGGTCTATGACACTTTAGATGACACCTCCAAAGAAATTATCAATATTTTAGAAGAACATATCAAACCAGCAGTTGCAAGTGATGGAGGGAACATTGTTTTTGAGTCTTATGATGTCGCAACAAAAACCGTAAAGGTTATTTTACAAGGGGCTTGTAGTGGTTGTCCATCCTCTACCTACACACTCAAAAGCGGTATTGAAGCCATGCTAAAAGAAATGTTAGCAGGGAGAGTTGAGACTGTGGAAGCCATTAATGGATAGATTATTCAAGTAATTTATTATATTGAGGGTTCAAATAATTCTTAACCTAAAACATAAATTATGGGAGTACTCAAAGTTATTGAAGTCTTATCTAACTCTAGCAAAAGCTGGGAAGACGCCACAAGAAAAGCAGTCATAGAAGCTTCAAAAAGCGTTAAAAACATTCGATCTGTATACATACAAGATCAAAGTGCAACGGTCAAAAATGGAGAAGTAGACGAGTTTAGAGTCAATATTAAAATCACTTTTGAAGTGAATTAATATTCATTTAAATTAAAAAAAGCACCTGCATAGGTGCTTTTTTTGTTTAAAGAAGTTCTGCTACTTCTTTACCAATCACACTGCCAATCGCCACGCCCATACCGCCCATTCGAACGCCACAATACACATGATTTGAAAGCTGTTTTATAATTGGTTTTTTTTGAGTTCCTATACCCATAATTCCCGACCAACGATGTTCAATTTCAAACTCTCTATCAGGAATAATCGTGTTTTTAAGAAGTAATTCTAATGCATTTTGGATGCGGTCTGTCTGTGCTAATTCTGTTGTGGTTTCAGTCTTGAAATCTAAATTTCGACCGCCTCCTATCATAATTCTTTGGTCTATATTTCTAAAATAATAATAGCCACAATCTAAATGAAAGGTCCCTTTGATATGTAAGTTCTTTATCGGTTTTGTGATTAACACTTGTGCTCGTGCAGGTTGGACGTCTTCATTGATTAACTGCTTTGCGAAGCCATTGGTGGTGACGATTAATTTTGAGGCTGTAAATTCAAAATGATTTGTTTTGATTGCCACATTTTCAGAGCCGTCAGAAAAACATTCAACGGTACTATTGTTTAAAATAATCACGCCTAACTTATGTACTTTTTTAATTAATTCTAGCATCATTTGACCCGTATCAATTTGACCTTCATACTGATTTCGGATATAATTGTTTTGAATTTTAGAAAACCCAAAAGTATTGGAGACGCTTGAAAACACTCGGTCTTTAAAAATTGGTTTCAGTAAACTATTCACCTCTTTCATGCGGTCTAGGCAAGATTCATAAAGAAGACTATCTTTTTCTAAAAACAACTCATAACCGCCCAATTGTTGATATGACAAGGCAGTGTCGCCAAGCGTTTCTCTCAAAAGATGAAGCCCCTGATGCCGTTGATTAACAAGTTCTACGACTTCTTCTGGCGTGTGCGATTGTAAGTCTTGTAAAATTTCACTCAAGCTCCCAAAACAAGCAAACCCAGCGTTTTTGGTGCTAGCCCCTTGAGGAAACAATCCTTTTTCAAGAATTACTATTTTGGCTTTTGGATGCTTCTTTTTGAGATGGAAGGCCGTACTTAGACCCACTATTCCACTCCCAACAATGGTAAAATCTACATTGTTTAGCCACGTTTTTTGTTCCCAATAGGATAAATTCATGCATTAAAATTACAACTTTTTATTGAAGTAAATAAACACGGATTATGGATAAAAAAAACTCCGAATCAAAATTCGGAGTTTGTAAATTTAATTTTCATTAATGACTTTCATTTCAAAGTCTTCCATAAATTTAGTCGTATAATTTCCAGAAATATAATCCGGGTGATCCATCAACTGTCGATGGAACGGAATCGTTGTTTTGATGCCTTCAATGACAAACTCATCCAAGGCGCGTTTCATTTTATTAATCGCTTCTTCTCGTGTTTGAGCGGTGGTGATTAGCTTTGCAATCATTGAATCATAATTCGGAGGAATGCTATAACCCGCATATACATGCGTATCTAGACGAACCCCATGTCCGCCAGGAGAATGAAGCGTCGTTATTTTACCTGGTGAAGGTCTAAAGTCATTAGACGGATCTTCTGCATTAATTCGGCATTCGATCGAATGTAACTTTGGTGTATAATTTTTCCCAGAAATGGGCACGCCTGCGGCCACTAATATTTGTTCTCGAATTAAATCAAAATCGATCACTTGTTCTGTGATGGGGTGCTCAACTTGAATTCGCGTATTCATTTCCATGAAAAAGAAATTACGGTGTTTGTCGACCAAAAACTCAACGGTTCCAGCCCCTTCGTATTTAATATATTCGGCAGCTTTTACAGCAGCTTCGCCCATTTTTTTTCTCAAAGCAGTGGTCATAAATGGCGACGGCACTTCTTCTGTAAGTTTTTGATGACGGCGTTGAATCGAACAATCTCTTTCAGATAAATGACAGGCTTTTCCGTTCGAATCGCCTACAATCTGAATTTCGATATGTCTTGGTTCTTCAATGAGTTTTTCCATGTACATATCATCATTTCCAAAAGCAGCTTTCGATTCTTGCCTTGCAGAATCCCAAGCTTCTTTAAGATTTTCTTTTTTCCAAACGGCACGCATTCCTTTTCCACCGCCTCCAGCAGACGCTTTTAACATCACTGGATATCCCGTTTGTTTGGCTGTTTTTTTGCAGTCTTCAAAGGTTTCAATCACCCCTTCACTTCCGGGAACACAAGGAACTCCAGCTGCTTTCATGGTTGCTTTGGCATTGGCTTTATCGCCCATACGATCAATCATATCTGGTGAAGCACCTATGAATTTAATGCCATGTTCTTCACATATTTTAGAAAAACGAGCGTTTTCAGATAAAAATCCATATCCTGGATGAATGGCATCGGCATTGGTGATTTCTGCAGCAGCAATAATATTAGAGATCTTTAAATAGGATTCGCTACTGGCAGCAGGCCCAATACACACGGCTTCATCTGCAAATTTTACATGCAAACTTTCAGAGTCTGCAGTGGAATACACGGCAACCGTCTGAATGCCCATTTCTTTACATGTTCTAATAACTCTTAGAGCAATTTCGCCTCGATTGGCGACTAGTATTTTTTTAAACATACCTTTTTACACTTTAAAATGTGAAATAATGTTATGATGGGTCTACTAAAAATAAAGGCTGATCAAACTCAACTGGAGATGCGTCATCTACAAGAATTTTTACAATCTTTCCAGAAATTTCTGACTCAATTTCGTTGAAGAGTTTCATGGCTTCAATCACACAAAGCACATCGCCTTCGGATATGGTTTGACCAACTTCTGCAAATAGAGGTTTCTCTGGAGAAGGACGACGGTAAAATGTTCCTATTATAGGAGATTTGACCGTGATGTATTTAGAATCTTCAGCCACCGCTGCTGGAGGCGCTGCCTGAACTGGCGAAGCTTGCTGTGGTGCTTGCGAGGGTGCGGCTTGTAACATTGGACTGCCAGCCTGCTGAACAACCGTCGTAACGGATTCTCCTGAACCTGTTTTAATGGTGATTTTAAAATCATCCATTTCAAGTTTCACTTCGCTTGTCCCTGATTTAGCGACAAATTTGATTAAATTTTGAATTTCTTTTAAATCCATTATTTTAGTTTTAGTGTTTAGTTAGTTCGTTTTTGTATTTATGTATTATACGCCCATTTAAGGTATATAGATCCCCAATTAAATCCACCACCAAAGGCAGCAAATATCAAATTATCACCTTTCTTTAATTGTGATTCATAATCACTTAATAATAATGGAAGGGTCCCCGAAGTCGTGTTGCCATATTTTTCAATATTCGTCATCACTTTTTGGGGGTCCAAATTGATTCTATTTGCCGTGGCATCAATAATTCGCTTGTTCGCTTGATGTGCGACCAGCCAGTCCATTTTATCGTTATCTAAATCGTTGCGTTTTAATATTTTTTCGGCAGCATCCGCCATGTTGAATACCGCATTTTTAAAGACTGTTTTTCCATCTTGATACACAAAATGTGAATTTTCTTTCAAAGAGTCCTCTGTGATTGCGTTAGAGGATCCGCCATGGGTTGCACGTAAAAATTCACGACCAGAGCCGTCGCTTCGGAGGTATTCGTCTTTAACCCCATAACCTTCATCATTAGGCTCAAAAAGAACCG
>Ga0115572_10002272_pt1 | contig 15439 bp, 15 predicted proteins | sample COGITO_mtgs_1206_FD_88681 | JGI IMG/M metagenome (GOLD analysis project Ga0115572, IMG submission 88681) | Pelagic marine microbial communities from North Sea - COGITO_mtgs_120607 | ecosystem: Environmental > Aquatic > Marine > Epipelagic | place: Germany:Helgoland, sampling site Kabeltonne... | reverse complement strand
CTCGCTTTGTGAGGATCGGGCATTCCCCTCATTAATGAGACAAATAAAACACGTATTTTTCAAAAATATGTCCACCAAAAAAACTCATCAATGAGGGTATGACACCTTTTCACAAAGCGAGCACTTTTGGTCATCACCTTCCTAAAAAGGCAAGAAAACACGAGCACTTTGGCTCCAGGGGGGCGCCACACCTCTCTCCTCTCCCCCCAAACGTAACACTTTCTGGCTAGATTTTTACCATTTTCAAAATTGCGAAGGTATCGGAATTTGCTTCGTTGTTTCGGAGACCACAACAGTGTCTATCGTAATGTTGGGGAGTGGTAAAAAAGATAGCCAGAAAGTGATACGTTTGGAGGGAGAGGAGAGAGGTGTGGCGCCCCTCTGAAGCCAAAGTGCTCGCGTTTTATTGCCTTTTTAGGAAGGTGCCTACCAAAAGTGCTACGCAATTCGTCTATGTTGACAACATTGGCAATCAAAATTTCATATCGCGTGTACTTGATGTTTGACAAAATAAGCTGCTGCAACTCCAATGGAAGATTGTTACTATCTTCATCGGGTCCCAAAAGCGTATCCACGCTGTGAACGTTTTCCAAACAAAGCGCCGATAGTGACGGTAGGTGTGTCATTTGGCTACCTGAGAGGGACTCGCAACTACCGATTGAGTTGTGAGTACATTCATTTTTGAAGCCGAACATCAATATAAATGCGCACTGAGGTTGTCTTATTTTCACGAAGATAAAACTGCACGTCGATAAGAAAGCTCTACACTAGCGCAAAGTTTAGATGAGCGACAATGCTTCCGAATTTCAGTAAGCTGAGTCATTCGGAAGTTGCAATCGATGCACCGCAAGGGCCTACCGTATGGTTTATGGCAAAAACGCCGTTTGTGCGGCTGTTGTACCACTCAATAATGGCAGAGGCGATTGATAAGGTTGCGTCTCAAACAACGAATGTTGATAGTAAGCGAAAGTGTTGTGACGCAGAAGCTACTACGTCTCAAGACAAAATGTCGCCAAATGTAGACATGACATTCATGACACCGCAAGCAAAAGATGAGTTGACATCCAAGCGTAACTCGTGTTTGTGGAATCTCGTGGCAAGAATCGAAACATCAGCGAATTCAAAGCTTATAGAATGGGCAAACATACACAATTTGCTCGATGCAGATTCGTTTGTTGTCTTCAATAAGGTCGTCTACAGTGGAAGATTTACACAGGGTGAGGGCAATACATTGTTTTGGACAAAAAATGGCGGTACACTATCCCAAGCAAGCTTTCTGTATCCGGGGTATGCAGTCGATGCAAAGAACAACTCGGGATTTTACGTGGTCGCGGTGTACGTGAGGAAGACTAGCGATGTGGATGAGATGGTTAACACCGAAAGAGGACGGTCAACAAGAAGATCAAAGTCTGCATTGAATCCAAAAGTACCCAACAGAACCGCGGACTCGTTGCTACCTCCTGAATGCGGAAGAGACCTCTATGCGGAGTACAATGCACACGTACTTTGGCTTCGTATGATTAAAGTTCCCTGCCAGCTCAATATAAGTACAATATTTGGATCAATCCCCGAACAAGTGACTTTCATAGAACCGCTGACAGGCAATGAGTTAAAACGACTTGGTGATCGTCTGGAACGTGCAAAAGAGGTGTTGTTGGGAGCCCAGCCATACGTGGAGAACCCGGTGGACGACGACGACGACTCAACATCGACCGCTCCAACAGAAACATACAGTGAAGAGGTTCTGGCGTATCAACCATACGATTTAGAAGAACATTCAACCCCAAACAATCAAGCGTTCAGTAAACTGATAAAAGAGATCAACGACCTACCGAACGAAGATGTGGCACCACGCTCCTTCCAGCCATTCAAATCATCGGGTGCGCAAGCTGTACGTGTGTATGTGGCATGGCTGAAGATGCATTTGATTGAAAACATTGGGAGTATCTACTCTGGGTCGGCAGCCAAACAGTTACCATCCAATGAATTAAAGCAACGAATGAGAGAATTGCACGTGGAGCATGTTACGCCACAATCGTGGACGCAGACATGTTCGATGCTGATGGAGTTCCACACCGCCCCGCATGATCCAATAAGTTGTTTTGTGTGCAAGGGCAAGGACAATCAATCGCGAGGCAAAAAGCCGTTGAAATTTGCATTGACCGCACCGGATGATTGTTGGTCGGTACAGGGGATCTCTCTATCAAAGAGGGCATGCATTGCGCGGGCAATCGTTTACACCGCGCTGACGTACCCGCTGGTATCGGATCTACAAGGCACACCTCTGAAAAGGTTGAATGTGGATACAATTGCGGAGGATACGGGTGGACCGTTGGGGGTACTGGCATACTACATGCAATACAAGGAGCTAATGCGCTTGATTAAATTGGAACCTGAAGACTGGGAGATTGACATCACATGTCAATGCTTTCTGCGATTCCAAGTGGTCAATCCGTTAGTAGTCAGCAAACGAGTGCGCGATACAGTCTCAGATTCCAAAACCGCGTTGGGTAAATTGGTCGCGCTTAGATGGAGCGGAAAGGATCGGACGAGCGCTGAGTTGTTGGATTTTTTAAAGTCGTTGGGTCGCTAACCAACATGCGCTCGAGTTGTAGTAGATTTGTATAAGCGTGTCATGAAGCGACAACGTAATGCAGACGACGTTGATAACGAGGATGAACCGTGTGTTACGTTGTTAAAAACCACACCAGAGTTCTCTTTAGACGTTCGCCTGCCACAAAGCGACGATTCGGGCACCGCGAACGAAGCATCTTCGAGCGATGCTGCCACGATGAAGGCGGAGGCTTCGCCTAACGGTCAGAATAACGAAAGCATACTCAACGATTTTGTCAAGCTTCACCCAATGATCTCTTCCGACGTATTCAATCCACAAGTGCTCAATCAATTAGACAACTTCCTTGAACGGCGTCCCATTCAATTGCGACAAATCCCAGTCGTCTCTAAGACGTACGAAGACGGTATGCTTCGTCCTCCGCGACGTGACCGTGGCGAGCGTCCATGCGTTCTTGGAGAGCAATGTCTATGCAAGTTCATCGCCAAGATACGCTACGGACCCAAAAACCCTTATGGGTTTGTATGCACGGAGTTTATCCAACCGGAACAGCGACGCAAATGGTTGAATGGTGAGAAGCTTCCGGAGCTTCCAACCAAGTGCCTGGTTTGTTTGCGTTACTTTACGAGCTACCTATACTTGATGGCAAGAAGCGATCCGCATTTCAAGACGCACATGTCCAACTACGAGTACCAAACGCACGAAACACAGTGTGTGGAGGTTCAAACCTCCGAAAGCTGGCACGACAAGCATGTGTTTGAAACGCCATTACCGTCGCATGCCAACAGTGTCGGCACATCGGACGGCTATCGCCGAGATGCCTGCCTCTTTACAGATGACAAGGCATTACAAATGCCTGGGCTGCGCGACGACTCGACTGCCAATCTGGCATTCAAACCATTTGTGCGTTTCAACTCTAGCAACTACGACTATCAACTCAACGGTGGCCTACAAAAGATAGTGCAGGTCAATGTTGGTGAGCGCGACTCGGTCCATGCTCGTCAGCATTTAAACGGGGTACCACCGGCCGAAAGGGTCGAGCAGCCGGTGGAAGAGGACGTCGCAAGCGCATAAGCATGCTAGACGACGCCTCCGCGACCCCCAACAAATCGATATCAGTCCATACCATGCTTTACAACATGACAAACATCCGACAAATCCCAACTTTGGCACGAGACTTTGAACATGCTGGGATCTCGTTCGCGATCCGCAGAATTCTGTGGACGAAGCCGCAGTGGCATTGCCTACCTACGTGGTTGCTTCCGGGAGGCTCTCAAGGAGAAGCAAACGTGGAATGGAAACGCATGACCGATCATAGCCGTGTGTTGCTCATTCGCGCAATGCTATGCAATCAGTTACGAGAAGTGACCCGCACAGACGACGAGCTCGTAGACTTGTTCAGATGCGCACGGACAGCTCAGCTTGCCTTTGCTATTGAGCTGGAGGCGCATTCATCCAAGCTGTGCGATGCCGCTCTCAACCCAAGTACAATGTTCGACTCCTATGCGTGTGCAACCTGGACATCGTGTGTCGCAATGGCATCGCATTTTGACACGGTAGCGTTACCAGAAGCAAAGTTTGTCAGCTCGACCATTCACGATGTCCATCTGCATTTGGTTTGTTGCCAGCACAGCGAACAGATTCCGTCGGCACAGTTGGAAGGTGTTTGTTTCAACACGGAAGACAGTAGCTTCATGCACCCGCTCCAGTTGCTGTTCCAACGCGCAACGCAACATGCAATGCGAGGTTGGCGTCGGTCTTTACAAGCCCTGATAGCAAGCAACAATGGCGTGGCCAATTTTGTGATCGAGTCGATGATCACCTCCTTTTCGGGATTGCATCCAGCCATTGCACCATCTCACAGACCAAACTGGGAGGCAAGGTTGTACGTGCAGTTGAATGCTCGGGCCACGCTCGAATCCAACAAGTACGCCGCAATCGGTGTCATGAACTCCATTTGCAAAGATTCGATGCGACGCTCTCTTACGGCGATGGTGCACTCTAGCATCGCGGTGGGAGTGGTGGCTAGACGACTCAAAACGAGCACGCGTCATTATGAGATGCCGCCGCTTGACATGCCCAGTGCCAACTTGGTTAGACAAATGATTGTTGCGGCTCGCCAAGCAACAAACGCGTACCAAAAAGGGACCAGCTTGCTCGAAGAGGTCCAAAACTGCGAGCAGGCGGTCCTTCATCCACCCGATCGCTCGTTAGCCGGCAACTCCAACATAATCACAGCAAATAACTCGCGTACCGCAGTCTCGTTTGTGAATCGCATCTCGAACGCGTGCTTCCAGTCCAACTTTGTGCCATTTTGGATGGTTGCTTCTGTGATGAACGCACGACCACATCAACTGAACCAGTATCAACACGATGCATTCCATCGAGAGCTCAATTCGTGTCAGCAAATGTTGGACATGGGCATAGATGAATCCACAGGAGCCAGAATTTGCAATTTGGTTTTGTCCAAACCTCAGTGTGGTGTGGTGGACGTTGCAACCGCATGCAAGATGCTGGGCGTTGCCCGTCCGTTGAATGTTACCAACTTTGTGGGTGGTCGCAACAATGCGCAACGCCAAATAGATCACGATTACTCGATTGTCAAAAGTTTGACTCCACAAGAAGTAGCAGAACTGATCTGTTTTGGCACCATCGCAGCAATCGCAGAGAAACTACTTGTTGTCGAGCTTGGCGAAGAGACTAGACAAGCACACATTCGTGCGATCAAAAACCGCTTCGAATTGGACACTGAGGAACAAGTGATAACTCAAATGAAGCACCTCTCTACAATCAACGTCTGTACAACCTGTGAGCGTATTGCGAATTGCGTGGCTCCATCACACATTGACGTGGAGTCTGACTCAACGCCATTTCAGCGAGTTGGTGTCTATCGAACGAGTGTCGCCCCCACAAACAACAGCAGCAACCCACCCACGTTCTACTGCTCAAACCGATGCTCCGCAGCGTTTAAGCATGCAATGGCATCACAGCTCAAATCGGAAGAGATGGCGATCGAAAACGACATGCCCACAGAAGAATCGCGATTCAAATCGTGCGAGGAAACCATTATGAGCATGGCACACGACGGCACACTGGCGTCTCGGATGCGTCGCGATTCAAAGCGAGCGATGCGTCAATCTCGAGTCGTCAAACCATGTGGCACCCTCCCAATGTTCAGTAGCGACATCTTGGGTCGAGCAATACGGATAAACGAGCAATGGTACACACTATGTTGCTATTGGGCTAATTTTATATGCATCAACTCATTCAACCGAGACAATGGAACTTTCTGCTGCTTGCACTGTCCTAACAGCTCAGCTTTTCGTTCAAATGGGCTAGGACAGTCTCACACCCACAAGGTGGACGTCAACGCTCCTAACACGTGCCGATTCTGTGAAGAACACGTCACTCGCTCTGTTAGCTACGCTTCTCCACACGACACCTTCAAATGGAACGCGTCACGATTGCCAAGCGAGCGAGTGACGCATTGGTGCCGAAAACACAACCGTCCATGGTTGCAGGAAGCACTGAGCGTAATCGACACTCCTGTACTCATTGCGCACATTGCAATGAATACTCACCCAACGTTTAATTCACAATGAGGTTCAGACCACGACCTCAATATGGGGGATGTGGTGAGTGGTATGAAACGCATAGCCGTTTCGACGAATCACTGCGAGTTGTAACGACGCTGAGATCGCAAGTATGATTGGTAGCATGAACATCAATGGAGTTAAGAACGAATAGCTCTCCGAAAGCGCGTTGCAACACGGCGTCGTGCACATGATGGCGGCAACCGAACTTAAGATGGTCACCCAAACAATGCCAACCAATCGGACAGTGCTCATCTTGATCTGCTTTACAATCTCAACGCTGTATTTGACGTTTTCGTACTCATTCAAACACACATGACATCTTGTGCTACCACTTGTTTGAATTTGGCGTTGTTGACACGCGGGGTGTAGAAATCGATCAACGCATACGCAAGCGCTCTGTGGAGCAGGAGGTCCATCGAGACATACATAGCATAACTGGTCGTGTGTTGGGCTGGTTGGTGGTCGGAACGAACATTGGAATGTTGAGGGGTCCTGCATGTAGTTGTGCTTGATGAGTTCCGCTTCGAACTCATCCATGTCAACCCAACCCAAAGTGCTTGCAAACGTACTCATTGTTTGTGACGATCGATATCAAATAACAACACGCTTGTATGATGTTCGTTGTCTTTACTTGTATAAGTGTAAGGGTTTAATTTGTAAAAGTGAATGCGTTAGTAAGATGTTACCAACGTTGTCGGTGTCGTCACTATCAAACTTTGACCAACGTGCTCGAATAGCGAACAAGACACCATGGAATGCAAGTAATTCTATTTCGTGCTCTTACGAAGATGACTCGGATGACTATTTGAACATGTTTTCAGATAGCTTGACGGTCTCTTCGCCATTTGTAACGCCGGGTGGGATGACGACCATTCCGGCACCAGGAACGCTCATCAATGTACAACTTGGTGGTTATGGTGTCTGGCCATGCATCGCAATCTCACGGGATCTGTACGTGTGGGCAACCAAAAGGCAGGATTCCAATTTATTCACTGACATGGCTAACTTACGTCCAGCAAGCTACCTATACGTTATCACATGTGGCGACAGACAGTTCTCGGTCATCAGTTCAGTCGGCTTTGTACAAAGTAAAGGTCTTATCAACCGTGACAAATTCATACGTGAGTCGAGCGCGTCACGAGCCATAAAAAATGCTGCATACCTCGAGGCTCAAAACTACGCAAGTCAATGCCCTCGTCTCAGCCTCGATGGAAGCCCTGAAACGCCACTGTATCGCGACGACTCCAACTTTCAAAACGGACAATACGTGATAATTTACGGTCACCGCAGCCACAAAACGCCATACATATGCACAAAAACTGGCATGGAAGAAAACAACATCCAACTAGATTGCAACGTCAATGCACAGAATTTCATCGACAAAGCCGATGCGGGGCCTCGTGTGTTGCGATGGGTCGGCCCACCTCCATATGGAGTGATGCCAAGCGAAGCTTCATCGCAGGGGACATCTTCCGAAATGCAACCGCGACCAGAGTCAGATAACACACAGCCATCACCGCCATCAAACTTGAAAGCTGGAAGTATGCGGGGATTGCTCAATTGGGCGTTGGCAAACAAACGAAAACTTGACGAGAATGAAACCGTCGAACGCGAAGATCGTCAACAGTACGCCAGACTTATGCAAAACATCGACGAATTGACAAGGAAGATGAATAGTGAAAGCATGAATCGACGTATGACCGCTATGGTAGACCAAGATCCGCTTGGTTATGACGATAATCCGTAAGGTTTTTTGTCACACGGAAAAACGCCTGTGGCCGTACGTGCGGGATTCTAGTCGGTCGGCATTCAGAGAGGGGCGCCAAATGTCGATCTTTAACAACAAACGGTCTTGTTTGATGTCTTGTGTGCGATGCCAAACATCTTCGCGCGTCAATGTGGCGTCTCCGATGCCCATGATTGCGTTACATCCGACGTTTTCGATTTGTTGCCAGTCGTCCCGAAGGCCCCAAACGCGACGACGGGAGCTATGAATACGTTCGTATAACTGCATGTCTGAGTTATTGACGTTGTGTTCGTTTTTCCAAAGGGGGACACCGTTGGTGTCAAATCCGTGTTTGTATCTGTTTGGTGCAATGCGAAGATTGGTATGAAGAGAGTTTTCTGGTGTTCCGCGCAAAAGCATGATGAATAGTTTGTGAAATCTTCCGTCTTCCGCACCAGACTCATCGAGTGATTGACCGTCAACATGCCAATCATGATAGCCATTATAAAGGCTCAATCCACTCACTTTAGTTGACCATGACCGAATGGAACTCCACAGTACATCGTGCCCCAACACATGATCAAAATCGTGGTCATCCAAAAACGACGGAACCGGATCCGAACATGTATCCGATTGTAGAGAGACCGCATTGGTCAGTATCGCCTTTGTCTCGTTCTGAAACATTCGCTTGGTGATGGTGTGAAACATGCATTTGAGCCAGCACCGTTCTAACGATCGATCCTCGATTGTCGTGCGATAAGGGAAGCAGTCGCAGTCCATCGCGAGATCCGGCAAGTGTCTTGTTGCCGCCGAAAACAAAGACGCAAACACACACTTGGCGGGCTGTGTGTGATTCCATTTTCGAATTGTGACAAACTCGGCCGATTTTGCATAGATTCCATCACCAAACTCATAAAGCGGCTCTTCTTCAATCTTTGCCAGCGTGCTGTGTACCTGCTTGACCAGATGGGGTGTCAACGATTGTAGATCGACAATATTGAGGTGGCACGATTCTGGTTGCACAAAGGAAGCTCCACAGAGCATTCGTTTAGTCGACGGAATGGAATGCGCATGATCGATCAGTACATGACGGTCCCTCTCCGTCAAAAAGTTTTGCATGATTACGTACCCATCACGTTTTAAATGATCCCAACCGATAGGGCACGCATCTCGCAAAGCACACAGATCATTCGATGTAACTGCTGTCATCTCCTGGCTTGCAGTAGGCAACAACCATCCACTCAAATTTAGCGACAATGGCGCTAAATATTTATCATCAATAGCTGACTGTACTTGGCAACCGAATGGCACCTGTGACTCGCGGAGCTGCTCGTAGACTAGCTGACGCATGCGATGGTGACAGCGACAACAACACCGACCAGTTGCCATCGCTACGCCAAAAATTACCCGCAAAAAAAGTGGTGTGGGAATCAAGACACAACTTGGATGCATACACACATCAGTCCATAGATCAAGTTGTTTCACCACAAACTGATCATGTTATCGAAATTCAATTTTTAGAACATTCATTTGTTGATGGTATCATTGGCTCACCATCAAATTATTCGGCAATCGAACGAGAAACCGCAGCAAAACACCTTCGTGATCAATTCAATTCGACTGCAAACCTAAACGTAACTTCCATGCGAGTCAATCTTGCAAAACGTGGACCTCATGTTGCTGCACTCAACAGGTTGAGGAATGGCTCGTCTCTGCGTGACATCAGTCTTGAGCAGCTAGCAAGGCAGGGGCGTGCCAAATTCCTTGTTGAGTCAGGGATCTGGAAGCGCGTTGAAGACGAAATTGTTCGTTCGTACGACTCATCGATATCAATCACACAAACCAAAGAGCGAATGGTAACTCGGAGAGAGTCTCGCCTGATAGACGAATCGCAAGAATGTCTACATCGACTTCTGGAAAGGGTTGGTATATTTTAATGCGTTTACGAGCTGTGACGGTGGGGCTTAAGTTGGCATTGGAATAATAAAAGGTGACTATCTTTTTTTGGTAGGTTGTGCGCAAACAGTATGGACATCGGTGCACCACGAAGCCGCAATCGCAGCAGACAACGCTCGCATACGCAACCACATACGCATGCACAAGCGCATCATAAGCATACCGAGCATCACAAAGACCATGCACACAAGTCGTCATTCCATCACGGTTATGATGGAGGGGCTGGTGCGTACCATAAGTTAATGAATGCACCTAAGGCAATCCAAGAAAGCTGGCAAAACACAAAGCGAAACCATAAAGGACTTGTCAACGCGGCAAGTGCCGTTGGGAGCGCGACTGCAACTGTCGGTGGTGCTGTCGCGGGCTTCACTAAATCACTTGGAGGTGGTCTCCTTTCGTTGGGTACACAAGCTTTAAAAGCGGGTGTGAAAACGATACACAACAGTGTGAATGGTGACGCCTGCAATATGCAAGAGACTGATGTTGGTGCCATGATTGAATCCCCCGGATACCATTATGATAGATATGTCCACAATCGTCACAACTCGCATGGATACACTCATAATGGACATGTTCGACAAGGTCCATTGACGTTGGGATTGCTTGTGCACGTCTTGGAATTCCTCATCGAACTAGGAGATTATGCGCAGATCCTTCAGATTAGAGTTCACGCAGATCCACACAACAACCACACATTCATGACTAAAGAAGCCAGTGACGCAATGAAAGCTGGACATGTTCACGAGCCCGACCAGTATGCGAAGAAGTTCTATGAGTTTGTCAAAAGCCAACATCCGGTGCCAAACATTCACAAGAATCTTCCTTCGGAATACGCGCACCGACCGGAGATCCAAAAGTTGGAGACGGCGCAGCACAACTTGGTGGCCGCAATGCATCATGGAGAAGCACATGCTGCGACTGCAATGGTGTGTGCGGAGCATAGTCGGCTCGGCGCGATAGTTCACGAGCATGTTGCGATGGAGGTTGCCAACGCCGAAAACAAAATGATGCCCGTTATGGAAGATGCTAAGCCCTCGTACACAGAGGAGCAGGAAGGCAATGTATACCCACACTACGGAGGGATCTATGCATCTCCGGATTCCAGCAATCCGTGGCTGCAGAGTGCGGTCTCGCTGCGCTCATGAATTCAATTCATCGAAGGTGGTAGACGAAATGCTAAATTAAGACGTTCGCGCCGAGCATCAGCAAACATCTTCTTGCGACTATCATCATTGGTTTTCTGTTGGTCTGTCCGGGGACGGTGTGCGGTTCTGTTTATAGCAGAGGGATTGATTGGTTTTGGACGTTCAGTGTTTGAAGTCGGAAGGATTTGTGTGGTAGATGAAGATGCCGAGGACTCGGGTCTGTCATGTCGAGTTGAGGAAGACCGAGGTGCGGAGTTCGACGCTTTGTATCCGTTGCGCATTTCCAGTAGTGCTGCCTGCTGCCTGCTGACTCTTTCATCGTTAGCATCTATTTGCAGAGTCACTTCTTTTTGGTGATTGCCTATGTTTGTATGCGTGATTGTCATCGATTGCACAAGTTTGAAAAGCTCTTTATGAAACAGCGTACTCCGATTGTAGCGAGCTGCGGTCTCAGAAATTCCGCTTGAGATACCTTCTAGCCATGTTGCAATGTTTATCAAAAAAGCGTTTGCCTGATTGAACAGCTCTTTATAAAAACCGATTTGCTCATTGAGCATGTCCACCGCGCTTTTACAGTGTTTCATTTTCATGTTGAGTCGCTTGTAGATGTCAGAAGTGCGCACGTCTTCTCGTGTGTAATACAATTGAGCTCGCAAACCACTCTCGACGAGCTGTAGTCGTTTGATTTCTTGTTGTAGTTGAGGTAACGGTGAAATCGTAAGTGCCTTGGGTTCATCATCAAATTCGCTCATCTCTCGATCGAATGATGTCTGACCAAACAACAATGGTGGATTCACTGTCCTCGCCCGCTTGTTAGACGCTGCATCGAAGATTGTCTGTGCTGTAGGGAACAATATCGGTGAGGGGTTGCGACTCTCAGAATCTTCCCCAGGACCCGGACTTGGAGCGAACAGAATCCTCTCTATATCATTAACGGTCAATTGTGAAGCGTTTTCCATGCCACTTAGGGTACCAAGCACACTTTACACGACATAACCTTTAACCTTTATACATATGTATTTGTTGCTAGAACTATTCAAACGTACACAAACGAACAGTCTTCGTCGTCACAAGACGAGCACCCACCCTTAGCATCGGAACAAACAAGACACATCCTGCATACATGGACCCATCAAATGCCCCTGCAGTCGATCGCCGCGAAACGCACTCAAACCAGAGCAACTCACCGACAGAAGATCAGACCCCATCTCACACGCCCGAGGTGTGTGCAGTAGGGTCTACTCCAAGCGCGTGCGCGGAAGACTGGCGGGATTGTCCTAGAGAAGAAATCCATCTCAATGTGGGGCGTGAGTTCATAGAGCAATCAATGAGCTCTGACATTCAGCATGATGTAGATATTCCTGCGGGAACCCCCCTCGATCAATTAAATCCGATGATGCGACATATTCACGAACTGATCAACTCTAAGTGCAATGTGGCGCACGCCATTCAGGTGGTCTTCGACGAGGTGGAGACCCAACATTTGTGCAAGGAGATCTATGAAGCCGGACTGCTCATGTGCATGAGCACATTCATAAAGTTTGCAAAATCGTCTTCCACACCCAAATTGGATGTCAGACGCATGATGAATGCATTTAGACCAGAAACCGCAGTCAAGCTGCTTGGGTTTCACACAAGATTTCAGCGTTTTTTGGGTAGAGCAGCGACCCTCGATTCATGCATCAGATGCAACTTATCATTGTCCGATCTACCAGAAGATGCTCACGTTGTTTGGAATGAGCAAAACGATCGATTCGTTTCCGCACTCGAAAGGATTGAATTGCCTCCGACAGAACGTGATGACATCGACTATCACACTCAATACGCGTTCTTTATATTCAAACACAGCAAAGAACTAGCTCGCATTCAGATAACACAGCTGAAAACCGCTCAAGTAACTCTGCCTAAGCCACGAAATGAACAATCGCTACGCTAAGCCATTCCCCCTACAATTCAACGCCGCTCGGAAGAGATTGTGCTCTGAACCCCGATTTCCAAGTTTTGCATGCCCAATAGCCGGCAGTGCTACGATCGTTCTTTTCGTCGCAATTATGACGAGCACGAAAGTTGTCGCGACGCTCCGAGTCATCTTCGTGATTCTCCATGTGTGGATCGCCAAATCGAATGGGATGACCATCAACAATAACAATAAACTCCTTGTTAGATCCTTTGGGGAGTCGATAGACCACACCCTCGCGCATGCCTCCGTACTTGCTTTTTTTCTTGTTGTCGGACTTTTTATCGCCTTCGTGTTTGCGTTTTGTGGAAGCGAGATGTGTTGTGTAGACGAGGTTTGAATTTGAGAACGCGTGTGGAATTTGCAAATGCGGTCGTCTCATGATCATAACGCCTTCGGTTTTGAGACGCTGCTGAAAGCCAATAATTGCCGACTGTGACATGTGTAGTGCTCGCTAAGAGTTCCGTCCTCCTGTATCCCTGTGTATATATATATACAATAGTACGCTGATCAATTGTCATACCGTCGCTCAGGCACCCATGAAATCCCTCCTTTTGAGTGCGATTTTGGTTGCCATCGTAAAGAACGTATCACCGACACACATTCGCAATGATTGGAGCTTGGAAACTCAACAAGCCATGTTAAAGGAATGGAGCGACTCTTACAATGCATGGCTACGTTGCAAACAAAATGAACGTGACCTATCGTTTCGTTTTGAATTGCAACACAAACAACCGCGTCAAGAAACCGACGTCCAAGAAGCCAGCTACCTCGTCTATCAAAAGCGTGTCGAGTCTGCAATGCTGTACAACAAATCACTTTCTCTTCGCAACGGGGCTCGAAAGTACGTTTGGAACCAACCTTACAATCAAGTCATCACCTACCCCATGTCGATGACAAACTGTGAGTACTGCATCAATTGTATGCACATTCAATGCAGCTTTCAAGCCGAGGATCGTGTCGACAACACCCTCGACTGCTTCCGTAACAACTGTTATGTGGACGAGGTGAGCTGCAGCTATATTGGATGTTAATCCGCTAAAATTCTTTCGACTGAATGTAGTTGAACCAAACGTATTGTGAGATGGTGCGTAACCAAAAGAAAGACGTACGTTGGTTGTTGCTTGTTGTTGTAACGAGTGGACACAATGCGACCGGATTGCGGTTTCATGACATCCCGACATTTCCAAACGGCAGTTCGGTCACTCTTTCTAAATGGGATGGGACCCTCCTGCTCGAAGTTCAAGATTATCGTTCGCCACAATTCATAGAGGGTGGTAACCATTCCATCGACTCAAAAAGCTTGCAACTGTCGCTTGGCCGATGGAACAAAGCGTTCTTGATCACAATTGACCGGTACTTGAACGACAGCGCAATCTCAATCAACGCTTCGACACAGATGCACGTTGGTGTCACATTGGGTCGAACGAATCGTGAGAGTGGTGAACATCAGACATTGTATGGGTCTCGCATTTGGACCGTATCGATGCACACACTGTCTGCATTGCTGCCGGCACAAGGCAAGATAGAACTTTTGCGGATAGCAACAAAGCATTCCAATTTGGAGACGGCACTGTCTGGAGATCTACCGCTCGAAAAGATAGAGCATCTTGCGATCACTGTTTGTCCAGACGATTGTCACACTCACTACAAACAATCGCATTGTACAGAAACAATCAATCGTTTGAAGGCACACGACTTCGAGCCCGTCGGAGCAGTTAACTGTCGACCAACGATCGGTCGTCGACACACGTTCAACGGTTCAACCTGTGAAATGGAAATTGCATTCAGAAAGAAAGGACGACTCTTTACTCCTCGTATTGTTTATGAACAACACAACCTTCAGATCAACGGATGTAACGGGGTTTACAAGAATAGTTTCACCGAAGCGAGGCAAGGATCGTTTCCAATCGTATGGAGAGATGCAAACGGCCAACTACAGTACACTACCAATAGTGGACATACACTCAATACTTCACGAGGAGAACTTTATCATTGTCCACATTCATGCGTTCAAAATAAAACGTCACTCGAACAATGCCCATGGTGAGTCTCATCAATCCGTACGCTAATTCACTAAAGGTCGACGTTCTTGTTGCTCGCCTTCGTCTCTCATGCGTCTAGCACTCTCCTTTGCAGAATGCGTGAACCGTATGCACATGCTGCACATTACGCATAGACATATCAAAAACGACAACGTGAATGTGAATGATGATTTGGCTACCGCATGTGTTGAAGGATAGTGGTTGTTGACTCGAACGTGCTCTTCTTGCAGAGTCGTGTACATCGAGAGACGGAGATAGAGAGAAGGTGTGTGTTTGTGTGTGTTGCACTTCTTCTACTGCTCCGGTTCACTCCATTCAAATCCGCTAAAACAATATTAGCGCACAAAGACGACAACATAAAACAGAATTGGTATGAATTGTGAGGTGCGTGTCGGTGTGCAGTATGCGTCGCAAGTTGCAACAATGCCGTGTATGAAAACTG
>Ga0115572_10002271_pt1 | contig 15443 bp, 12 predicted proteins | sample COGITO_mtgs_1206_FD_88681 | JGI IMG/M metagenome (GOLD analysis project Ga0115572, IMG submission 88681) | Pelagic marine microbial communities from North Sea - COGITO_mtgs_120607 | ecosystem: Environmental > Aquatic > Marine > Epipelagic | place: Germany:Helgoland, sampling site Kabeltonne... | reverse complement strand
TGCGGCGCAAACCCTCGGGCAAGATCGTGAAGAAGGGTCTGCGCGAACCTTACCGGGCGGGAAAGGACCGGTGGTTCTTTGACGCCGGTCGTTCGGCCCCGGCGGGAACTACGTGACGGGAGCCTCGCACATTCGATCCGAGAGCCCGTTAGCGTCTCCGCGTGACTTCTTCGGACACCCTCTGCAAGCGTGATGACTTGCGCAACCTCGCGATCGTCGCTCACGTTGACCACGGCAAGACCACGTTGGTCGACTCGATGTTGCACCAATCGGGTGCGTTCCGTGCGAACGAAGACGTCGCCGAGCGGGTCATGGACTCAGGCGACCTCGAGCGCGAGAAGGGGATCACGATCCTCGCTAAAAACACGTCGCTCGTGTGGCGAGACAAGCGCACCGACACCGACGTCACGCTGAACATCGTCGACACACCGGGTCACGCCGACTTCGGTGGTGAGGTCGAGCGTGCGCTGACGATGGTCGACGGCATCGTGTTGTTGGTCGACGCCGCCGAGGGTCCGCTTCCGCAGACCCGCTTCGTGCTCCGTAAGGCGCTCGCCCGTCACCTGCCGGTCATTCTTGCGGTGAACAAGATCGACCGTCCCGATGCTCGAGTCGAGGAAGTCGTCGACGAGGTGTACGAGTTGTTCCTCGACCTGGATGCCGAAGATCACCACATCGAATTTCCGATCGTCTACTGCTCGGGTCGTGACGGTTGGGCCACCCAAAACCTCGATGAGGCGAAGGCAATCGTCGCCGGCGAGGTGTCGGGTAGAGACCTCACGACGCTCGGCGAGGTGCTGCTCGATTCAATCCCGGCGCCGACCTACACCGAGGGGGCGCCGCTGCAGGCGTGGGTCACGAACCTCGACGCATCGCCGTACCTCGGGCGTCTTGCGCTGCTGCGGGTGATGGAAGGCTCGATCAAGAAGGGCGAATCGGTCGCCTGGTGCAAGCGCGACGGCACGATCGCCCGCGCAAGGATCGCCGAACTGTTCCTTACCGAACACCTCACGCGCGTCCCGGTCGATTCTGCCCGGCAGGGAGATCTCGTCGCGGTCGCCGGCATCGAGGACATCTACATCGGCGAGACGCTCGCCGATCCGGAGAACCCGATCGCCCTGCCGGTCATCGAAGTGGATGAGCCCGCCTTGTCGATGACGATCGGGATCAACACCTCGCCGCTCGCCGGTCGAGAGGGCAAGAAGCTCACGGCGCGTCTCGTGAAGGCGCGTCTCGACCAGGAGCTCGTCGGCAATGTGTCGATGCGCGTGTTGCCCACCGAGCGGCCTGATGCCTGGGAGGTTCAGGGTCGTGGTGAACTGCAGCTGGCGATTCTCGTCGAGCAAATGCGTCGCGAAGGTTTCGAACTCACCGTCGGCAAGCCGGTGGTGTTGACCAAGAAGATCGACGGCAAGGTTCATGAGCCGGTCGAGCGCGTCACCATCGACGTTCCCGAGGAATACATGGGTGCAGTGACGCAGTTGCTCGCAACACGCAAGGGTCGGATGCAGAATATGGGCGGGACTGGATGGATCCGCCTCGACTATCTCGTCCCCGCACGAGGTCTGATCGGGTTCCGCACCGAATTCATGACCGAGACGCGTGGAACGGGTGTGCTGTCCCACACGTCAGAGGGCTATGAGCCGTGGGCCGGCGAGATCCGTGCCCGTTCGCAAGGTGTCCTCGTGGCTGATCGCACCGGTCCGGTCACGAACTACTCGATGGTCAACCTGCAAGAACGCTCGCAGCTCATGGTCACGGCCGGCGACGAGGTCTACTGCGGCATGATCGTCGGTGAGAACTCCCGCTCGGGCGACATGGACGTCAACATCTGCAAGGAGAAGAAGCAGACCAACGTTCGTGCGTCGTCGAGTGATCAGACCGTCAACGTCACGCCTCCGAAGATTCTGTCGCTCGAAGGTGCGCTCGAGTTCATCAGCATCGACGAGTGCGTCGAGGTCACCCCGGATAGCATTCGAATCCGCAAGGTCGAGCTCGACCCGACGATCCGGATCCGGGCAGCCAAGAAGGCCGCTCACGCGGACTGAGCGGTTCGGGAGAGACCCCGCCACGGTTCGCTACGGCCCGGTGACGAGGGTGTTGTCGGGTTCGTGCAGGCTGCTGGCCACGTTGTCCTGGTGGTGGAGTGACACTGCATCCCATGCGAGCAGTCCGATTCGGCAGCGGTCCCAATGGTTGCCGTACACCTCGCAGTTGCTCGCGCCGTCTTCGACAATGCAGCCGCTGTCTCCGTCGGTGACGGCGTTGCCGTCTACGACTGCTTGTGTTCCGCCGTCGACGTCCACAGCGCGCATCGTCGCGCTGATCCGGTTGCCATGAACGTGGGTGCCCTCGCTGTGGTCGACGTGGACACCCCACCAGCGTCCCGAGATCGTGTTGCCACGTACCGTCGACCCGGTGGTCGCGTTCAACCGCACGGCACACAGATGTCCATTGAAGCGACTCGACTCGATATTCTGCCCGCCGCCACCGAGCAGGTTGACACCGACGTCCCACCGGTTGCCCCTGAATTCGCAGCGCGATACGTGGAGGCGGTCGGCGTTGCGGGCGATCACACCTTGCCCCGTCACGGCGCGGAGAAGCACGTCGTCCCCGTTCACGGCCAACGTGCCGACGATGACACTGCCGAGCACGGTGACATGGTCGGCCGGGATCTCGACGAGTGGAGTGGCGATGAGGTGGCTTTGGTCCGATGGGCCTGCGACCCGGATGTGTTCGATCCGAGCGTGCCGGCCGACCGTGAGCAACGGCTCACCGGGCACGTTCGAGGTCGCTGGTTGGGCGCCGTTCGAGATCGTGGTCCGATTCGGCCCGAGCCCGCGAAGGATTACGCTGGCGGGAACGGTGGCGGGACCCAGGTAGTGGCCGTCACCGAGTTGCACGATGTCGCCGGGGCGCGCATCGGCGAGCAGCGGGGCGAGGTCGATCGGGTCCGGGTTCTGGGCGGGGAATAACTCGCTCGGAAGATCCGCGTCCTCGAAGACGATGCGGTACACGGCGATGCCAATGTGGTCGTCGTCGAAATCGCCGTCTCGCGGGCGGCTCGCCACTGATAATCCAGCAGCGTCCTGACGCCACGACAGTTCGTGGTCATCATGGTCATCGACCAATTCGACGGAGCACACCCGCATCGCGTTCGTCGACAACGCATCGAAGATTCCGGCGCCATCCACGTCGATGGCGAGGAGATCGTCGCCGCTTTGGAGGAAGCGCACGCGATCGTCGCCCCACGTTGTCCACGGTGACGTCTGCTCGAGTGCCGGTTCGAACCGGCGGATCCACGATCCGGCGTCGCGGAGTGGGCCGGCCTGAATGTCCGGGATGGTTCCATCGGCATCAGGACCCACGCTGAGTAGCAGGTGCCCACCCTTGGCGACAACCTCGGTGAACAACGCGACGATGTCGAATCCGGTGAGATGGTGGTCCGGTCGCTCGGCTCGGTTGTAGCCGAAACTGTGGCTGATCCCCCGGATGAGCTCCCATGGACCTTCGACGATGTCGTCGGGAGCGTGATGGTCGAAGGTTCGCACGATGGGTGGGCATCCGTCGGGGACCTCGGCCGCCGGGGCCCACCACCGGTCGTTGACGAGCACGTCCGAATCGATATCGTGGAGGCTTGCGAGCAACTCGCCCGTCTTCCGGTCGTCGGTATGTCGCGCCCAGTACCCGTCGCCCCACAGCATGACCGGGCCGTGCCGTTCGACCAGGTCGACTAGCTGCGGATGCAGGACCTCGTCGGCGTAGTTCGCGGCCGAGGCATGGTCGTCCCCCCAGTCGAGTAACGAGTAGTAGGCGCCCATCAGGACGTCGTGTCGCTCGCAAGCTGCCGCGTACTCGGCCAACACGTTGCGCTGCGGTCCGACGTCGGTGAGGCATCGAGGGGTGCCGGGTGCATCCCACCAAATCCACCCGTCGTGATGCTTTGCGACGAGGACGGAATATCCGGCGCCGGCCTCCGATGCCAGCGCTGCCCACGCCTCGGCATCGAAGTGCTCGAACGTGAGGAGTGGCACGAAATCGTCGTAGTGCTCCACATGCCCCCATCGATCGCGATGGTGAGCCAGCACTTCGACCAGTGGTCGCGGATGGAGCCAGACGTCGTCCACGTCGTTGCCGAGATGGCTGCGATACCACTCAGCGCTCTCGCCGAGCGGGGCCCATGCGGGCACGCTCGCCGCCGAGACGTGGACGAACAGTCCGAATCGTCGGTCGCTCCACCACGTCGGCATCGTCATCGGATGTTTAGTCTCGCGCGTGGCCGATGGTGGCGGTGCACCCGCCGCGATTACACTCGCGATCCGCCGCAGACTTCTTCCGAGTGGGCGCTTCGATGACGGTCGGTCGGGGGTGGCCGCGTAACGTCGGATGTCTATGAAGCTCTCGATGATGATCAACTACTCAGGCGACTTCCACGCCGACGTCGCCAAGGTCCAGGACCTGGAGAAGGCCGGCCTCGACGTGGTCTGGGTGCCAGAGGCCTACAGCTTCGACGCGGTCTCGCAGATGGGCTATCTCGCGGCGAAGACCGACACGATCGAAATCGGCTCGGCGATTATGAACGTGTTTTCGCGTACCGCGACTTGCATGGCGCAGACCGCAGCCGGCCTGGACTTCGTGTCGGGCGGGCGGTTCATCCTCGGCCTCGGTGCCTCCGGACCGCAGGTGATCGAGGGATTCCACGGCGTGCCGTACGAGAAGCCGATGCCCCGCATCCGCGACTACATCAACGTCTGCCGCATGACGCTCAAGCGCGAGAAGATCGTCTATGACGGGCCGACCGTGAAGGTGCCGCTGCCCGAGGGCGAAGGCACGGGGATGGGCAAGCCGCTGAAGCTCATCAACCACCCGGTTCGCGACACCATCCCGATCTTCTGGGCGAGCTTGATGGGGCTCTCGGTCAAGGCGACCGCACAGCACGCAGACGGCTGGCTGCCGATCTTCTTCGACCCCGGGAAGTACCACAATGTCTGGGGCGACGAGATCAAGGCCGGCACGGCTGATCGCGACCCGGAACTCGGCCCGCTGCAGATCTCCGCTGGTGGCATGGTTGCCATCGGTGAGGACCTCGTCGGCGACAAGGCGAACGCCATCCTCGATTTCGCCCGTCCGAGCACCGCCCTCTATGTCGGCGGCATGGGCGCCCGCGACAAGAACTTCTACAACACGATCATGCAGAAATACGGCTACGTCGACGAGGCGATCGCCATCCAGGACAACTACCTGGCCGGTGATAAGGACAAGGCTGCCTCGCTCGTGCCGGGCGAAATGCTCTCGAACACGAACCTCGTCGGCCCAAAGAGCCTCGTGAAGGAGCGCCTCGCCGCCTACAGCGAGGCCGGAGTCACCCATCTTAGTGTCAACGCAGTCGGCAAGGACCCGGTGTCGACCATCGAGGAACTCAAGACGCTCCTCCCCTGACCGGTTGGACAATTGATTCTGGTCGCGTCTCGGCCCGGCTTCCGGGTCGGATCCGACCCAGAACGCAGGCGGCGGCTAGACCATGCCGCGCAGCCACCACAGGCTGAGTGACCAGGCGACGGTGAGGAGCAGGAATGCTCCCAGGGCCCACCGCCAGGTGAGCTCCTTCGTGATCTCGATTTCCTCGCCGAGGGTTTCGCCGAGGCTGTCGCGAACGTCGTCGTAGGCGTCGGCGAGCTCATTGCCCGACTGCGCTTCGAAGGCCTGCCCTCCGGTCACCTCGGCAACGACTTTGAGCTCTTCCGGTGCAACCGGCACGGGGAAGATCTCGCCGCTGACCGGGTCCGTGATGAAGCCGTCGGCGGTGCCGAACGCGATCGTGAAGACGGGGACGCCGGCTTCTGCTGCGACGTCGGCTCCTGCCGCTGTGGGACGTCCGACGGTCGTCTCGCCGTCGGTGAGCAGAACGATGGCGCCGGGCGCCAGGTCTTCGTCCCGACTGTTCTTCTCGGCTTCCTCGTCAGCGGCGTCGGTGAGGAGGTCGGTCGCCACCGCGATTGCATCGCCGATGGCCGTTGACTCGTTGAGCTCGAGTCCGTCGAGCCGCCGGTTCACCCGGTCTCGGTCGAGCGTCGGCTCCACCTCGACGCGGACCACGCCCGCAAACGACACGAGGCCCACCTCGACGTCGTCATCGACTGCATCGATGAAGTTGCGGGCTGCATCCTTTGCCGATTCGAGCCGGTTCGGTGGGACGTCGGTGGCCTCCATCGAGAGCGAGACGTCGAACAGCACGAGGATCCGACCCTCACTCCTGGTCCGTTCCGAGGTTCGCTCGACCGGTCGAGCGATGGCCACCACGGCGAGCGCGAGTCCGAACAATTGGAGCGCGGCGATGAGGTGGCGTCGCCAACGTGGGCGCTTCGGCGCAACCCGGTCGAGCAGCTTGACCTGGGTGAAGCGGACCTGGGCGGCCTTGCGCCAGGTCAGCGAGGCGATGTACCCGGCGCCGAGTGCGACGACGACGAGCAGCAGCCACAGCCGTCCCGGTTCGAGGAAGTCGGGCATCACCGCGGCATCACCGCGCCATGGACGGCTTGGACGCGTTTGCGCTGGACGTGTTTGATGATCGAGGCGAGCCAGTCCTCGGCCGTCGACAGCTCAACGATCTCGGCGTGAGCGCGGCGCAGCCCGGCGAGACGCCGGCTTCGCTCCTCGGCGGCCGCTTCTGCGAAACGACGTTGGACCTTGGCGGTGACGCGGATTTCCCGAGTGCGTCCAGTGGCCGGGTCGACCAGCTCGACGAGGCCGATCGGCGGCACGTCGTGCTCGCGCGGATCGGACACGACGAGCGCGAGCAGCTCATGGCGAATCCCTGTTCGACCGAGCGGCTCGATCCAGCGTTCTCCCGCGAAGTCCGAGATGACGGCCACGAACCCGCGACGATTCGCGATGGCGCCGACCCGCTCGAGGGCGCCGGACAGATCGGCTGGGCCGGCACCTTCCGACGGCGGCGACGATGCCAGCGAAGCGAGAATCGCACGGACCTGGTTCTTGCCGGCTCGGGGCGGCATCACGTGGAGCTTCGGCCCCGCGACGAGTACAGCGCCGAGTCGGTTCTGTGACCGGGCGGTCAGGAAACCCACGGTTGCCGCAGCCGCCATCGCTGTCTGGGCCTTGTCATTCGTCTGCGTTCCGAAGTCCATCGTCGCCGAGACGTCGACAACGATCCAGGCGGACAGATCGCGGTCGGCGATCTGCTCGCGGATGTAGGTCTCGTTGGTCCTGGCCGTGACGTTCCAGTCGATTCGGCGCACATCGTCGCCGGGTTGGTACTGACGCGACTCGCCGGGCTCCGAACCGTGTCCGGGTGTAAGGCCTTGGTAGTTGCCATGGAGGACGCCATCGAGGCGCCGTGTGATCATCAGCTCGAGCGATCGGAGGTGCTCGGCGACCGTGTCGGGCGTCGGGCCCTGGACCCAACCGCGAGCGGCCGGACGTGGCGCGGCCTCGGGCATCGAGGTCGGTGGACCTGTCGGAGCGGGAGCAGCCACGCTCAGCTCCGCGAGAACGCGTCGTTCGGCTTCGGCGAGACCCAGTGGGCCGGCACCGCAGCCAACATTCGGTTGACCACGTCGTCGGTCGTGATCTCCTGCGCCAGCGCGTCGTAGGTCAGGAGCAGCCGATGGCGCAGGATCTCCGGGGCCAGGTCGAAGACGTCCTGGGGTGTGGCGTAGGTGCGACCGCGCAGCATTGCGAGCGCCCGGGCACCGCGGACCAGGTTGATCGTCGCCCTCGGACTCGCGCCGAGGCCGACGATGTCGTGCAGGTCGCCCAGATTGAAGCGGGCTGGGTCACGGGTGCACTGGATGAGGTCGACGGCGTACTGCGCAACGGAGCGATCGACGAACACTTCGTCGGCGCGTTGCTGCAGCTGCACCAGCTCGTCGAGGGAAATGACCTGCTCGGGCGTCGGGACGGCTGTCGTGATTCCCATCCGGTCCAGGATCGTCAGCTCCTCGTCGGCGGTCGGATGGTCGAAGACGATCTTCATCATGAAGCGGTCGCGCTGCGCGTCGGGCAGGTTGTAGACGCCTTCGGACTCGATCGGGTTCTGAGTCGCCACGACGAAGAACGGTGTGGGAACGGGATGGGTGACGCCGCCGATCGTGACCTGTTGCTCGGCCATCACCTCGAGGAGCGCCGACTGGACCTTGGCCGGGGCCCGGTTGATCTCGTCGGTGAGGAGGAAGTTCACGAAGACCGGTCCGAATTCGACATCGAAGGTTTCGCTGCTGCCGCGGTATATCCGCGTCCCGACGATGTCGGAAGGCAGGAGGTCAGGGGTGAACTGGATCCGTGCGAACGTGCCGCCGACCACGTTCGCGAGCGTCTCGGCAGCCAGCGTCTTCGCGAGGCCGGGAACCGACTCGAGGAGGCAGTGGCCTCGGCATAGCACGCCGACCAGTAGCCGCTCGAGGACACGCGTCTGGCCGACGATCACCTTCCGCAGCTCGAAGAAGATCTTCTCGACGGTCTCGGCCGTCCGTTGGTCATCCATGGGGGCGGCTTGGATTTCGTCCGTCATCGCAGTCGAAACTACTGGGGGAGCGGCACGATTCTTGGTCGCCGGCGGGGGAGATCATCCCGGCGTAGCCTGGCGTGATGAGCGAGGATGCCACCGACGCTGTTCCCGGTGTCGAGCCGCCGTTCGACGAGAACGAGTGGCAACGCATCGAGGAGGAAGAGGTGCTCGCCACTCGGCGCCTCGCCGCGATCTCTGCCGGCCGACGCAAGGGTGGTGCCGCCGGGGCGGCGATGGCGGGCGCGATGTTCGCGCTGCAGGAGATCTACGAGGGCCCGAAACAGGACGAGATGATCGCCGTGTCGGAGAGTCCCGACGAACCGGGCGACATCGACAAGGACGGCATCATGATCACGATCGGCGAGGTCGACGTCGAGTCCAATCCTCCAGGTTCGGACACGCCGGACGCATCTGCGTAGCGCCTCGGGTCAGACACCCGTCGCGTCTCGGAGTGCAAGGTGCTCAGGTGGAGCGGTAGGCGCCGGGCTGTTTGAGAAAGCGGCGGTGCCAGCGTGATGGTGTGAGCGCAATGGCTCGTGGCTCATCTTCGAACATCCACCGAGCGAAGTTCCGTCGGCCCCACGTGCCGCTGGCCTCGACGACACGAATGGCTCCACGGGCGCCCCACTCCTTGGCGAGGACCTTGCCGAGCGCCAGCGACATCTTGTGGTCGGCGACGAGATGGTGGTGCACCTCCTGCTCGTAGAGCGCGGCGGCGTCGTCTGGCCGCGTGGCCCCGGCGGCGATGATCGCCTCGGCGGCGACACGGCCGGTCAGCAGGGCCTGGCCGATGCCTTCACCGGTCATCACGTCGGTCGCGGCGGCGGCATCGCCGACGAACAGCACTCGACCCGCGGTCAAGGGCAGTTGATCGACTCGTGCCGGAATCGGCCACGCCGTGTGCCGATCGTCCATCGTGAAGCTGGCGCCGAGCGCCTCGACGATGTGGGGTCGCTGCAGGAGGTCGGGCCAGATCGCCTTGATCTCCTTGCCGGTTCGGGTGCCGTCGCGTAGGACGCCGAACCCGATGTTGGCTCTGTTGCCCGGCAGGGGGAACGACCAGGCGTAACCCGGCACCAGGTCGGGCTCGAACCACACGTGAAGTTCGCTCGCTGCGGCGCCGGTCACGTTCGACGCATACTGCCGAAAGCCGTGCCACTCGCCGAGGTAGCCCGGGTCGTTGGCGCCTGTCGCCTTGCGAACGGGGCTCCACATTCCGTCGGCGGCGATGACGTAGCGCGCGTCGATGGTCAGCCCGTCGGCCTCGACGCGCACGTGGTCGTGGCTGTCGCTGCGGCTGGTGTCGAGGGCCCGGAAACCGTGGCCGTCGCGGACGTCGGCGCCGTGCGACCTGGCGAGCCGCAGCAGTGCATCGTCGAGTTGGAGCCGGGGGGCGACGGCGGCGTAACGACCTTCGTCGGGAAGCGGCACGGTGATCTGGCGACCCGACGGCGAGCGGAGCACGGCGCCGTGCACGTCGAACCAGTCGCCGACTTCGCCCGGGTCGAATTCGATCCGCTCGAGTTCGCGGAGCGCGAGTGTCGTCAACCCGTCACCGCAGCACTTGTTGCGGGGGAACGTGGCCTTGTCGAGCAGCAGAACCGAGCGGCCGGAGCGGCACAGTTCGATCGCTGCCGCACTGCCGGCCGGACCTCCGCCGACGATCACGACATCTGTCGACAAGTACTCGTGCGTCATCGCCGGGCAGGCTACGAGCAGGTCAGGCGTGGTGCCTCACGGCGCTCGGAACCGAACCCGGTCGGCGCGCTGCAGCCCATCGGTCTCCCACGTGGCTGCCAACGTGGCGTGGACTCGTCGCCGCCAGTGGGGGAGAAGTGCAACCGCAGCATCGCCGGGGCACGCCGTGAAGGTCACGTCTCGATGTGCGGACACGATCGGTGTCGTGATCGTCTGCCCCGCCGGGAACTTGTTGGACCCGCGAGACACGAACGTGGTCGATGCATCGGCGTAGGTGTTGAGTGAAAATCGGCCCGCCATCCAGGCCAACGTGCGGGTGAGGCCGGCCTGCGCTGCGGCGGTTGGCGGGACGTCGACATGGTTGCCGAGCAGGCACACGAGTTGGGAGTAACCCTGGTTGCCGCCCGTCGCATCGGCCGTCACCGAGCCGTCGAGTGAACCCGCTCGACCTTCCCAGACCGAACCGTCAGGCGCAACGAAGAAGTTGTACGCCACGTCGGGCCAGCCCTTTGCGGAACTCGTGTGGAACGCGTAGATCCCGCGGATCAGCGACCGCGGATCAGGCACGTTGTTGCTCGTTGCGCTGTGATGCACCAGCAGGAACCGAACGTCTTCGCGTTGCATCGCCCGCTTCGGGGGAAGGTCGGCCCCCCAGTCGGCTCGGGGATGGATCGATAAGTCGTCGGCCACGTCGACGAGCAAGTTCCGCGCGCCGTCCATCCGGAAATCGGGCGGCGGGGCAGGGGCTGCCGATGCCGACCCGGTGACCAGATGGTCGCCGCAGCACCACGCGGCGGCAGCCGCACCGAGCCCGGCGATCGCCTGTCGTCGGGTCGACTTCGCACCGGGCATGGCTCGGAGCCTACGTTTCGACCATGAGTGGATTGTGCGAAGGACGGGTCGTCATCGTCACCGGGGCCGGCCGGGGCATCGGACGGGAGCATGCGTTGAGCCTGGCTCGCCAGGGTGCCAAGGTCCTGGTCAACGACCTCGGCGGCGCCATTGACGGGACGGGTGGCGACCTCTCGCCGGCCGACGAAGTCGTTGCCGAGATCGTGTCGATGGGTGGTGAGGCCGTGTCGAACGGCGAGAGCGTGTCGAGCTGGGACGGTGCGAAACGGATGATCGATCAGGCGATCGACACGTTCGGCGACCTGCACGGCGTCGTCAACAACGCGGGAATCCTGCGTGACCGGATGCTCGCCAACATGAGCGAGGCCGAGTGGGACGCCGTCATCGACGTTCATCTCAAAGGCACCTTCGCCCCCGCACGCCATGCTGCGGCGTACTGGCGAGAGCAGTCGAAGGCAGGCAAGCCGGTGTCCGGACGCATCGTCAACACGTCGTCGGTGTCGGGTATCTACGGCAACCCGGGTCAGACCAACTACGGCGCCGCGAAGGCCGGCATCGCGTCGTTCACGAACATCGCTGCGCTGGAACTCGCGCGCTATGGGGTGACCGTCAACGCGGTTGCACCGGTGGCGTTGACCCGAATGACCGAGGGGCTCGGCCCGGCACCGGAGACCGACGCTGACCGGGAGGCACGTTCACCGAAGTGGATCGCCCCGATCGTCACCTGGTTGTGTTCAGACGAGGCGTCGGGTGTCACCGGCCGGGTGTTCGAAGCGTCGGGAGACTTCCTGGCGGTCGCCGAGCCGTGGGTGCGAGGTCCGTCGATCGACCCGATCGAAGACCCCACGCTGCTGGGTGCTGCGGTCGAAGGCATGCTCGCCCAGGCTCGCGGCAACACCGGCATGAACGGCGCCACCGGCGGTCCGCCACAGAACCTCGTCGCCGGAATCGGCTGAACTGTCGGCGGCTGCGAGGTCAGCCGGCGGTCAGCGCCGCGAGCGCGGCGGACGTGATCCCATCGAAACGCTCGATGAGCGTGGCGAGCCACGCTGGGTCGTCATCGACGAACGCGGCCCGCACCTGTGAGCGGATCGCTTCGGCTTGCGGACCGTTCGGATCGCCGTGGGCGTGAAGCCACGCGTCGGCGCGCAACGACTGCAACACCGTGATGGTGTCGACCGTGCCGAACTCGAGCGCTGCGGCAGTGATCTCGACATCGGGTACCCACTGCTCGATGGCGGCGAGCCAGTCGCCTTGCAGAGAAGCCGACACGCTCTCGCCGTCGCGCATCGATCGGACCTTGCCCCACCAGTCTGTTCCGCGCGCATACCCCGGATCGTCGCTTGCTTCATGTGAGATCAGCTCACCGTGACCTGATGGGCCGAGGCCGGTGTGGAGGTCGATGATGCCGAGCCGGCGAGCACTTCCCACGATCTCCGGGAGGTGGCGTGCCAGCCAGCGGTGCGACCAGACCGGGCCGGAACCGCCGTGGAAGATGCCGCTCGGGTGGGCGTACTGTCCGCTGCTGACGATCTCTTGGAATCGACCGAACCCGACGCGGTCGGCTTCCTCGAGTAGCGCCGTTGTGGTCGCTTCCTGTGTCGCTTCGTCCCACTCGAGCGGCACGAGCAGGTCGGCGATCTCGCCGTACCCATCGTTGCGTGGCGGTGACGTCCAGTCGACGAAGTTGCGGTTGAGGTCGACGTTGTCCTCGTTGACGCGACGCACCCACGAGAAGCCGACCGGGTTGAGTGCGTGCACGATCGCAACGCGTACGTCATCGGGCCGGGTCCGGGACTGTTCGTCGAGCCACCACTGCTGGAGCGCCGAGCCGGCGTAGCCCTCAACCCCGTGGGTTCCGGAGACGATCACGAGCACCGAGTCGGCCTCGTCGGGTCCGGCCGTTAGGACATCGATTGCGAGTTCCTCACCGAGGCGGCCGGGCGAAGGGTGCGGGAACGCGGTCACGTCCACGCCGGCGCGGGCGCCGGCTGCCAGGATCTCGCTGCGCGCCTCGCCGTAGGTCGCTGCGAGTTGCGGAGTGGGAGAAGCCGTCCGAGTCGTCATCGTGCGATGTTCTCAGATGCGGCGCGGCATTAGGAAGCTCGCGTCGTCCGGGTCCGTCGCGATGCGCCCTTGCGGCCTACCGTTCGGGGATGGCCTTGAATCCGGATGCTGTCGGCTCCACCTCTGATCCCGTCGACGTCTCGTGGGACAGTCGAGATGTGTTGTTGTACGCCGTGGGAATCGGTGCCGGGCACGAGGAACTCGCCTTTACGACCGAGAACACCAACGGGATCGATCAACTCGTCTTCCCGACGTTCCCGGTCGTGGTCGGATGGGGTGCGGGGTCGGCAATGGGCAAGGTCGGCAGCTTCGACCCGACGCAGCTCGTCCACGGCAAGCAGGCGGTGACTATTCACCAGCCGATCCCGGTCGAGGGCGCCGTCACGCTCACCGGTGAGATCACCGGGATGTTCGACAAGGGCAAGGCGGCCGTCGTCGATTCCGCAACGACGGCCACGCTCGACGGTCAGGCGCTCTTCACGACCACGTCGTCGGTGTTCATCCGTGGAGCGGGTGGATGGGGCGGCGAGCGAGGCTCGTCCGGCCCGCAGAACGTGCCGTCGGACCAGGCCGCCGACCACGAAGTCAGCTACAAAACTTCACGCGACCAAGCGTTCGTTTACCGGCTTTCGGGCGACCGGAACCCGCTCCACACCGACCCCGGCTTTGCGGCGATGGGAGGGTTTGACACGCCGATCCTGCACGGACTCTGCACGTACGGGTTCACGGGTCGGGCCTTGCTGCACTCGGTGTGCGGCGGTGATCCGATGCGCTTCCACCACATCGAAGGGCGCTTCGCCTCGCCGGTGTTTCCCGGTGAGGCACTGACGATCCGGATGTGGTCGATCGGCGCCGGGGAGGCCGTGTTCACGACGAGTGCGGGCGCAGGCGACGCCGAGCGGTTGGTCATCGATCAGGGCCTACTGCGCCACTCCTGAGGCTCGCCGCGCCCCGTTCTTGTCCCACTCAAAAACGCCCCAACCGGCCCCAACCCGCCGGAATTTGCCCGAGGGGTGGGTGGTGGCCCCGAAAAGTGGGTGGTCCAAGCGACAAGTGGATATCGAAAACGAGAAGTCGGTGGTGGCGTCGCGACTAGCGTCAGGCGGTGCAGACGCTGACGAGGTGATCGACCACGTCGGCGAGTGCCACGTCGGAGCGTTCGCCCGACTGGCGGTCCTTCACCTCAATGGTCGGCACATCGGCATCGACCCCGCGTCCGGCCACCGCAATGGTCGGGACCCCGAGCAACTCGGCGTCCTTGAACCGAACGCCGGGGGAGACCTTGACGCGGTCGTCGAAAAGGACGCGTAGGCCCCGTGCTTCGAGATCGGCGGCCAGTTGCTCGGCAGCGACGCGCTGCGGGCCGCCTTCCTTGCCGGCCATCACGACGTGCACGTCGGCCGGTGCGATCTCGCGCGGCCAGCACAGTCCGATCTCATCACAGGTGGCCTCGGCGACCGCCGCAAGGCACCGGGAGACGCCGACGCCGTACGAGCCCATGGTCGGTGTGGCGGGCTTGCCGTCCTCGCCCTGGACCCACAGGTCGAGTGCCTCGGCGTACTTGCGTCCGAGCTGGAAAATGTGTCCGATCTCGATCCCGCGTGCGATCTCGACTTCGGAGCCGCACGCCGGGCAGGTGTCACCTTTGAGGATCTCGGCCGCCTCAATAACGCCGTCGGGGGTGAAGTCGCGACCAGCGGTGAGGTTGATCACGTGGTTGCCCGATGAATCTGCCCCGGTGATCCAGGACGTGCCGGACACGATGCGCGGATCGACCAGGTACCGGATGCCCGACGCATTGTCCGAGCCGAGCGCTCCCGGGCCGATGTATCCCTTCGCGAGGCTCGGATGCTTCGCGAAGTCCTCCGCCGAGAAGGGTTCGGCTTCGGCCGGCGAGACGACCGCTTCGAGGCGCTTCATGTCGACGTCCCGATCGCCGGGGATTCCGATCGCCAATGGTTCGATGGTGCCGTCCGGATGTTTGAGGTTGACCACGAGGTTCTTGAGTGTGTCGGCGGTGGTCCAGTCGCGGTCCGGGTGACGCATCGATTCGTTCGCATTGACGAAGTCGACGAGTGTCTCGATCGTCGGCGTGCCAGGGGTGTCGTGGACCACGGCGGCCGGAAGTCCGTCGAGGGTGATTTCGTCGGGTGCTGGGGTGGTGATTGCCTCGACGTTGGCGGCGTAGTCACATGAGGTGCACCGGATGTAGGTGTCCTCACCAAGGTCCATCGGAGCCAGGAACTCCTCCGACTTCGAGCCGCCCATTGCACCTGACATGGCCGACACGATCACGAACGGG
>Ga0115572_10002261_pt1 | contig 15471 bp, 9 predicted proteins | sample COGITO_mtgs_1206_FD_88681 | JGI IMG/M metagenome (GOLD analysis project Ga0115572, IMG submission 88681) | Pelagic marine microbial communities from North Sea - COGITO_mtgs_120607 | ecosystem: Environmental > Aquatic > Marine > Epipelagic | place: Germany:Helgoland, sampling site Kabeltonne... | reverse complement strand
GCGAGTAACTCGGCGACACGATTATCGCACGCATCGCGATCGGCAGCCTCAAGGTTAAGTCGCAGCAAAGGCTCCGTATTGGAGGGGCGCAAGTTGAACCACCAATCCCCGCAGTCGACGGTAAGGCCGTCAAGGTCGTCCTGCGGGAATTCTGCGAACTGTCCGCTAATGCGATCGATCACGGCCGACGTGTCGTCGACTTGGGTGTTGATCTCGCCGCTGCTCGAGTACCTGTCGAATGGCTCGCGAAGCTTCGACAAAGAAAGACCGGAGCGTCCGATTTCGGCCATCACCATCAGCGATGCGATCAGTCCGCTGTCAGCGTTAAAATTGCGCGCGAAGTAGTAGTGGGCGGAGTGCTCGCCGCCGAAAACGGCGCCAGTATCGGCCATGCGTTGCTTGATATACGAGTGGCCCACTCTCGTTCGAATCGGCGTTCCACCATGCTCGGCAACCACCTCGGGGACTGTGCGGGAACAAATCAGGTTGTGTAGCACCGTCGCGCCGGGGTGCTGGCGCAATGTCGCCGCAGCAAGCAGTGCGGTGGTCGCCGAACCACTCAGCCCGACACCGTGCTCGTCGACCACGAACACTCGGTCAGCGTCGCCGTCGAAGGCAAGCCCGAGGTCGAACCCTCCTGCAACCACCCGAGCCCGCAAGTCGCGCTGATTTGCGGGCTGAAGCGGATCAGCCGGATGGTTAGGAAACGTCCCGTCCAATTCGGGGTACATGATCTCAAAGTCCACAGCGTCAAGCCGCTCAAGCACCGCAGGGACCACGAGTCCACCCATTCCGTTCGCCGTGTCCGCAACGACTTTCATCGGGCCGATGTCGGCGACATCGATGAATGTGAGGACGTGCTCTACGAATTCATCAAGCAGCGACGATTCGATGCGCGATCCTACGCTGACCTGCGATTTCGGGATCACAGGCGGCTTGCCGTCGAGCACGAGTTGCGCCGTGGCTTTGACGTCTGCGAGGCCTGAGTCGGCCCCGACTGGGCGGGCTCCGGACAAGCACAACTTCACGCCGTTGTATCCAGCAGGGTTGTGCGACGCTGTGAACATCGCCCCTGGGATATCGAGCCGACCCGACGCGTAGTACATGAGGTCAGTCGACGCGAGCCCAATGTCGACGACATCGACGCCGTACTGCGTGAGGCCGCGTGCAAATGCCTCGACTAGTCCGGGACCCGATGGTCGCATATCGCGCGCCAAGACCACCCGATCGGCATCGTGTGAACGGACAAAGGAGGCGAAACCGACTCCAAGGGCATGAGCAACGTCGCCATTGAGTTCATCGTGCACGGTGCCTCGGATGTCGTACGCCTTGACAATGTGGTCGAGAACTGACATAGCGAGGCAAGACGCTAGCGGAAGCCCGCAACAGTTGGGTCACGACCGAGTGGCACGGACGTGACGGTCACCCGATCGGGTTATCTTCGCTTTTGTTGCGATCGCAGCCTTGGACGGGGCCATTAGGGGAATCGGCACTGGCGTCATCGTCATCGCTGAGCAGCATCGAGGTCTGACCTGGCGTCGGGTCCATCGACGTACCGTGAATTCCCGTTGTCAAGGTGAGCTCGGGATTCGAGGCGCCAGTCCCTGAGTCACCGATCTGTGGCAGCATCGCCCGCACACCCGAGGGCTCGGGAGCTGCGTTGTCGGGGGCGGAGTGCACCGGCCCCTCATACGGCTGATTGTGGGCGGTGCCGCCATCGCTATCGGGTGAGCCGAACACCGGCCGAACATCAACGTGCTCGACATCACCCCGGCGGCGCCACACGAAGCACAAGCCGATGCCGATCGCCGTGAGCACATAGAAGAACCAGTCGAGCTTCGAGCGCGAGTCGTAGCTGAGGGTGACATCGCTGCGCGTCGGGACGACGATCATGTGGTTCGCACCGGCCCGAAATGGTCCCTCGGCACCGTCCACCTGCCAGTTCGGAAAGTAACTGACCTTGACGATAACGGGCACGCCGACCTCGTCAACGTTGAACTCAACGGACTGCTGGCGGATCTCGACGTCGCTCACGGTCACTTTCGGCAAAGCAGTCAGGGTCAGGTCACCGTCGGGCGAAACGTAGTCCACCTTGCGGAGTTGGTCGTCGAACGGGTCGATCCGTTGCTCCTCGACGATCGATGCGGTGACCCGTTGCCATTCCGCAGGACCCTCATCGACCGGGATTGCCGGCCACGATTCCCGGTTTTGAAACCAACTCGTTCCCAGTTCGAGATTGCGCTCACGCTGATCGCCGGGCTTGTACCAATCGTCCTCGGCCTGATCGACAACAACTGGCGCAATGGTGAGCGGCTCAACGATGTCGGACCCTTCAACCTCATAAACCTCCCAGGTGCCCGAGAGCCCGACAAACTCGAGACCCTCGGTGATCGCCGCCTCGGCCTTCGCTGCATCGGTGCGTACCATCAGGTACCGAACGCCGAGGTCACGCATGTGCCGCGTCCCGAGTTCAGCATCGTTGTTCGTATAACGGAGCTGACGAACCGGATTCGACGAGCTTTCTGAGACCGCTGCTGCCGTGAGGAAATGGTAGTTCGTCGACGCGGTTGCTTCGAAGAACAGGCCCTCCATCGAGCCGATGCACCCGTCGGTCCAGTGCGGCAGCAGCATCAGCGACATCGTGGTGCCGTACTCGCTGTTGGCTGAATTATTCTCCCAAAGGGCTCGCCCGCAGCCGCGCTCCTTTCCGAGGCCGTCCATCGTGGTAATCAAGTCGTGATACGCGGGGTACGCAGGTCGGCCCTCGTAACCGAGCCAGTTGTACCGGGACCACCCGTCAGCGACGGCGCGACCGCCCTCGGCTCCCTTCCGGAGTGGGCCCCAGGCGTAGACCGAGCTTTCGCCTTCGGTGACTCGCCCGTCGAACGGGAGCACTTCATACATCCAACCGAACACGAGGAGTATCGACACGCCAATTGCAGTGAAGGCGCCTGCCCCCTCGTAGGCATTGAGCGTGCGGTTCGCGGAGCGTTGCCGAGCCGCGTTGATCATCCAGGTGAACACCTCAAGTGCACCAACCACCATGAGTAGATAGCGGCTGAGGTAGAAGAACGGTAGGAGACGCGGGTTCCAGAGCAGCCCGATCACCGGGAGGCTCTCGCGGGTGTTCCAGACCAGTACGGCGAACATGATACAGATCAGACCAACCGCAGTTCCGGTGAGTTGGCGGCGCATCACAAACGCTACAAATCCGACCACTGCGAGACCGGTTATCAAGATGTCGAGCGCCGTCGTCAGCGGAAAGTACATGTCCCAAAATGAGTCGGTCGAACTGTTCGGGCGGAATCCGTATTTCATGTCGGTCATGAATTCGTGACCGAACAAGAACGGACCCACCCACCACGCGGACAACAGAATCATGGTCAATCCGGCAGTTGCGGCGTACACGATGCGCGTTTTGTCGATCCAGACGAGGCAAATGATCGTGGCGGCAACGGCGACGAAAATGAGAACAATGCCATGTGACACCGCAGCAAAGGACAACACGACCGCAGTCCAGACTCTGTACTTGCCGGTCCGCAGCCCGTTGGCGAGCAGTCCGAGCCCAAGCATTGCAAGCGTGAGCGCAATCGAGAACGAGTACTCCCCCGCCATCGTCGATTTCGCATTGCCGCCGTAGATCTCGAAACTCTCGTCAAGTAAGAAACAGACACCGGCAAACGCAAACAACTCGGGGATCGGATGACGGAATGCCGACAGTCGGCCGAACGCCCAGCAGGCGGCGGGGAAAGTAACTAAGCCGGAGAGTGCGACGATCTTGAATGCCACTCCGTAGGGAAGAATCACGTCGAGCGCGACGATGGCGAGCGCGGGGATCACCATATAGAAGCGGTACAGCGGCAATCCGCCATACCAGTCCATCGTCCAACCCTGGATCTGACCATTCGGAAGCAGATGGTCACGCAGAAACGCCGGCGCCCACACGTGCGCACCCATGTCGCCCCCGGTCGGCGTGGTCTGATCGAAAACGAGGTCCTGGCCACCAAACCCTGGGATAGGAGTGAAATGAACGACTCTCATCATGATCACCGTCGTGACTGTCAACGCAGTGCTCGTGACGAGCAATCGGATGATCCGCTCGTTCGTCCACGGAGCATTCCACCACGCAATTGGCCGCCGGAACACTCGACCGACAATGCGGTCGACTCGGCGCGTTCCATGCGCTGTCTCGCCAACGTCCGCAATACTGCCGAACTCCGACTCGCCGACGCTGCGGTTGACCTCGACATCAATCAAGGTGCCCTCAAGCGATGCCGATGCACCTCCGGGCGCAGCACTCCGATCAGGTTCACCGAAGCGTTCGTCGAACCATGACACGAAGTCGTCATCACCGGAAACGCCCCCGGTGCCGTCGTCGGTCGACCCGCCCGGGTCGCTGACGTCATCGCTCACAGCCGGCTCCCATCACAGGACTACCATTGTGACAAACAGTTCGCCACTGGCACCTTCATCAGGCCGGAAATCACAGCGCAAGCGCCAGTCCCGTTGCATTGAATGCCACATGAGCCGCCACCGCCATCCCGATCCGGCCAGTCCACCAAGCGCAGACACCGAACACCAGCCCGGCGACGAATAACCCGGGGTACTCCACCGGGCGAAAGTGGATGACAGCAAACAACGCCGCTACGCAAAAGACGACAGGGGCTGCGGGCAGACGATCGAGCAGCGGCCGCTGTAACAGGCCTCGATACACCACTTCCTCGACAAGCGGCGCACCCACGACGACAAGCAGGAATAGCACCACAATCAGCCCGCCGTCGGCACGATCGATTAAATCGTTTGCCGTCTCGCTGAGGGCACCATCATCGAAAACGTCAGGCCACACTGCGCGCAGTGGCAGGTACACCACAGGCACAAGCAGGAATTGAGTCGCAACTCCAATCGGTACACCGATCAGATCTACTGGCCGCGCAGCGAGCGCAAAGTCGGCCCGAACATCACCGCTGCCGAGCTTTCGCGACGCCAACCATGTCCCGCCGAGAAAGACGGTCCATCCGGCGAGTAGCGAGGTGCCAAGTAGAGGAATCGAGGCGTCGTCATCCGGATTTTTTGCAACCACGATGACGAGCGACGACGCAAGGACCGCGACGACCCACGTGATCAGGAAAGCAGCGATCGTGCTCGACGGTTCGGGGGCTCCACGCACGGGGCTACCGGCTCCACCGGAACGCGTCGACACGACGCCGAACGCTATCGGCCGACGCTGGGCTGAGCAGGTGGGATCAAACGGCGATCAACGACCCGCTGCGGACGCCACGTCGATCGTCGAGATGCCAACCGCGGGGGACCGAGAGTCGCTGCGCGTGACGGTCGCACATGTCGTACATGTGCGGCTCACGCTCGGGTGACAGGTAATCAAGCCAGACCTGAGACTGACCGTAGTGGTAGCTCAGTGTTATTGCCGCTGCATCGGAGCACCCGGAACGAGAGCACTGCCGTTCGGTGATGCTCGGCCTTTCCATCTGCGTGGACACGTCGGGTGCCGGCCACGCTGTGTCGCGGTGAATCACGGTACCGCTGGGCTCTGACTCGGCGGCACCGTCACTCGGAAACGCTGCAGCGGTGTCGGCGATCTCACGTGCAATACGGCCGAACAAGCTGTTCGGCGCGTTCTCACGACGGTGATCTGGTGTGTGTTCAGGCCCAACTCCCATCTCGAAAACCGTAAACGAACATGCGCGCACCTTGGTGGATGGTGCCTCTCAGTTCCAATGATCCAGTGGGACCCGCCAACGTATTCCCGTGTCGGACGTGTCAGTTTCCACAACGGTTCGTGGGCGAACGACCGGGCACGAGTCGCTGGCGGTCGTATCATGTCGGCATGGCAAAACTTCCTCCTCCCCCGCCACCACCGCCCCCCGGCGGCAGTAGGGGTCAGCGCCGGTCGCCGAAGCCTGAGCGTCCCGCCTCTAAAAACAAACGCGAGCATGAGGACTCCGGGCCGGGCGACGCCGCCGAACCCAAACCCGGATTTCCGAGGTGGGGCTGGTGGATCATCGCTCTCATTGCGCTCGGAGCACTGCTTATTCCCAATTTCTGGCCCAGCAACGACGGCACCTCCCTGTCGTACACCGAATTCATCGCAGAGGTCAGAGACGGCAACGTTGCCGAGATTGAGGTGAATAAGGGCTCCGGCAAGATCACCGGCGAACTCACCAACGGCGACAGTTTCAACACGACCGGGGGCGGTGAGGCAGGCCTATTCGAGGGCGACCAAAAGTTCCTTGAAGAAAATGGGGTCGTTATTTCGTACAAGGCGCCTAGCAGCAACTTCCTCATAAACCTGCTCGGTTTCATGTTGCCCATTTTCTTGATCATCGGGTTCCTCATCTGGATGCAGCGTCGCGCAGCCGGCCAGATGGGCGGCGTCATGTCGATCGGCAAGAGCAAGGCGAAGGCGTATGACTCCAGCCGCCCGTCGACCACGTTCGAGGACATCGCTGGCTATGACGGCGTCAAGCAGGAGATCAGCGAAGTTGTCGACTTCCTGCGCTACCCGGAGCGATTTAAGGAAATAGGTGCGCGCGTGCCAAAGGGCATGCTGCTCGTTGGTCCTCCTGGCACCGGCAAGACGCTCTTCGCCCGCGCCGTCGCCGGCGAAGCCGGCGTCGGATTCCTGTCTGTCACAGGCTCGGACTTTATGGAGATGTTTGTCGGTGTTGGCGCCAGCCGCGTCCGTGACCTCTTCCAGCAGGCCCGCCGGATGGGCAAAGCGATCATCTTCATCGATGAAATTGACTCGATCGGACGCAAGCGTGGAGCCGGACTCGGGGGCGGCCACGACGAGCGTGAACAGACGCTCAACCAAATGCTCGCCGAGATGGACGGGTTCGAGGCCTCCGAGGGCATCGTCATCATGGCGGCAACCAACCGTCCCGACATTCTCGACCCGGCGCTCCTCCGACCCGGCCGTTTCGATCGTCAGATCGTGGTTCCTGTCCCCGAGGCCGGAGAACGCAAAGCGATCCTCGAAGTGCACAGCCGTGACAAGCGAATCGGGACCGACGTCGACATGGACACGATGGCCAAGGCCACCGTCGGCATGGCCGGTGCCGACCTTGCCAATCTCGTCAACGAGGCAGCGCTCGTCGCCGTGCGTCGCGGATCAAAAGAGATCGAACGAATCGACTTCGAAAATGCACGTGATCGTGTGGTGCTCGGGGCGCAGCGCGAATCGGTCATCATGACAGCAGAGGAGAAGCGCGCAACCGCCTATCATGAGGGCGGGCATGCGCTCCTCGCAACGGTGCTGCCCAACGGCGACCCGCTTCACAAGGTCACAATTCTACCGCGTGGAATGGCGCTCGGCGTGACCTGGTCGCTGCCCCAGGAGCGACACACCTACTCCAAGGAATATTTCGAGGACACGATCTGCAAGGCGATGGGCGGCCGCGTGGCTGAGATCGTCGTGTTCGGCCACCTCAACTCGGGTGCGGCCAACGACCTAGAACAGGCGACCAGCATCGCCCGCCGGATGGTTCGCGAGTGGGGCATGTCCGACCGCGTCGGGCCCCAGGCGTGGAGTGGTCAGCAGGCCACGTTCCTCGGCGACGACCTGATGAGTTCAGGGCGCGAATACTCCGAGGACACCGCCCGCCTGCTCGACGAAGAAATCTCGAAGCTGCTGACCGACCAAGAACAGCGCGCCCAGGAGGTACTCACCCGGCATCGTCGCGGTTTGGAATTAATCGCCCAGTCTCTACTGGATCACGAGACGATCGACGGGCCAACCGTCGCCCGCCTCATCCAGCAAGGAATGATCGAGTCGGGCGAAAGCGCGCCCACCCTCGACGACATCGTCATGCGCTAACACCCTGAACTGCGACCACCCTCCGGCGGCACAAGCAAGCCACGCCCGTCAAGCGAGGTGGTAATCGCAGTCACTGGGGGCAGATCCAGGGTCCCGTGCCTCGGCTACCGCCGCCCAAAGATCGGTAGCTGTCATCGGGCCAAGAAAAGCTCGGCGTGTGACCCCGTCGGCATCCGCAATAACCAACGTTGGTACGGCGTCAATTTCATATCGGTCGTGCAATTCGCGCTCATCAGAAAAATCGATGTTGGCGACAGACACCTCATCGCTCGCCAGCACTGCTGCTTTGCTCGCTACCTCGGTGCACTTGTCGCACACATCGGATGTGAATACAGCGACCAACCATGGAGCATCGGGCCGCGGGAAGTCGGTTCGATCAAGTTGCTCGGGAACGTTGTACCGACGCTGCGTCGGCGCGTCGGGAACGCGACGGCGCTGGATGACGGCGGCCACTGCGGCGGCCACCAAGACGATGGTGAGAGCGATCAAAACCCTGGACACGTAGGTCAGGCTAACGAAGGTGAGTCGCCTCAACCGGACACGGGTAGGAGCCAAGAACCGGACCGACCGGGCAGATCGTTGTTGCGCGGCAGCAGTCGCTCGATGAACACCCGACTGGTCGACGTGACGATCAACTCGCGTCCGAGCACATCGGAGTCGACGAGGTCGATCGTGATGATCGAACCGCTCGGAAGCGCAATGTCGCTCAGTGACGGCACCGCAGAGGGTCCGTCAGGCCCGATCACTGACACGGTCACCGTCGCCTCCGCCTGATCGATGTTGTAGATGACGAGAGCGCGCTCTGTCGGCTCCGTCGGTCCCACGCCCATTCGCCACGTATTCGCCACGAAACCATCGGGGCGGGGCGGGGCGCCCATGACAACTGACGTGGCAATCGAACCAGCCACAGGACGCGTGATAACCCGGTCAACGACGATCGATGGCTGCGACAGTGTCGAGAACACTGTCGCGTGACGACCTTCAGGCAGATCAATCGTCGGCGCTGGGAACTCGCCGAAGCCGTCGTCAGCCCCGGGGGCCAGCGTCGTGTCGGTCACGGCATCAGCGGCCGGCTCGCCGTCCACGACCGCGCTGTCGCCAGCAGAATTTGACCCGGTCGGGTCGAACACCACAACACGCAATGGCGGCACGACGATCGGATCTCCCTCATTGACCGTCGACGCGGAAAGCGGCAGGCCACCAAAGAAGACCGTGACCTCCACCTCCTCGTCCGTCGGGTTGTAGATGGAATACGTCTCATCGACCCCATCAGCAACCTCGCCATCGGCGAACCACCACTGATCCCGGAGCTCCGGCGCACCCAGCGATACGTCGTACCCGAAGCGACCCCCACCTCGGTATTCCTGGGCACGAGCGACGACTAGGCGACCGGCCGTTGCCTCGACCGTGACTGCGATGACCGGTTCATCCCGTGCCCCGAGTTCGGCGATGGGAATGGTCTGCACCGAGCGAGGCGGCACGATGAACCCACGAAATCGATCGGGTTGCGACTGTCGATTCTGCGTCGAGAAACGAAGATCAGCCACAACCGACTCGTCGAAGGGATTGGTAAGGACCAGCGTCTCGACGCTGTTCTCAAGCGTGTACCCGCTAGCGACGTACCACCTTGGTGAAGTGTCGTTCGAACATGCCGCCACCGAATCCCCGAGAGGATGCCTGGCGACCTGCTCGACGAACCCGGCCCCGCCCTCGACCTCGACGACCACGCTGGCGAAGTCGGCGTCGGAGACGGCGTCGACATCGATAAAGGTCTGCGACCACGATCCGACGGTGAATCGCTCATCAGCGACAACGCCATCTTTGGTAAGAATCTGATACCGGCCGACGATCTGCGCTGCTTCACCGTTCGACACCACAACCTCACCACCGACGCCATCGGAGCCGTCGGTCGGAACGCCCGGGCAATACCAGCTCCCGGTGAGGGCACCCGAGGCGCCCACCGCAGGCATCCACGTGCCGCCCGTGGATGCAAAGAAAGGTGGCGGAGGCTCAGCCACGTCACGCCCGACGACGACGAGGCCGATCAGGCCAAGCACGATGACGACCAGCCCGGGCAGACTGCGGCGACTCATCGACCGTCCTCCAGCTCGCTTGACGGGCCGGGCGGCTCAATCGGCAGTTCGTCGTCAATGGTCAGGGTGATCGGATCTTCGATGGCATCAGCCATCAGGTCGTCGACCCACGGGTGCTCGTCAACCGAGTCGAAGGCTGGTTCATCGGCAGACTCCTCCCCGAGGCCACGGGCGATCTGACCCGTTATGTCCAGGCCCGGGTCGATCCCGGCCGACAAGCCATCGGTGATCAACATGTTGTCGCCGAATGTGATCAGCGTCTCGTCAGTGACCAGCGGTCCGCGGCGTCGAGCAAGCGGGACGCTGACCCGGGTCGCCACGAAGAACGCCGCTAGCCAGAGCACCAGCTGGAATCCCAACACAGCTGAACGCGTGCTCGGAGTGACGTAGGAGAGTGTCGCCACGCCAGCAGTCTCGACATCGAACGCAGTCGTCAAACCGAAGGCCCGGCGTGGCTCAATGCCGACGCCGTCGACTTCGAGTTGCCAGTTGTCATCGAACGGTATCGCGAGATGCACCACCCCCGGCGTGACCCCTGAGGTCGCATCAGACTGCGCATTCGCGCCCGAGAAGATCGGGGTTGCCTGCGACAGATCGGATCGCACGAGCGCAGCGTTGCCGGCGGTTCGGCTGGCGTCGGCCGTGGCGCCAGTTAGCAACGCGTAGGTCGGGAGCCATGAGGTGTTCTCGAAGAAACCGAACGTTGGAATCGAGACCGCCGAAGCAATATCGAGTTGCTCGTCGAGGGCCGAAATGAGCCCTTCCGGCAATTCCATGGGATCGGTGGTCGTGGAGTTCACACCGTCGAACTCGGGCACGACGATGTACCGAATGCCGAGCGGAGCAAGGAGCCGTCCGGCGCGTTGTGTCGATTTGCTTGAGATCTGGTCGAGGGCGCCAACGATCGTAGCTTCGCTGCGATCTGTTGCCGGCCACTGGTCGGCGGTGTCGAGGTTGCCATCACTCAACACTGCGAAAGACACTCCGTCGCGGTATTCGGTGGACGGAACCGGTAGCAGTCGCGAGTCACCGATCAGCAAGGTGCTGTAATCACCTGGGCCATCTTCAGGAACCGATGGAAGCTGCGCTTCGACAAGTTCCGCAAGCGGAGATGAGGGCGTGTTCCAATCACCCGGAGCCACGGCAAGTACCCCCGGGATCACTCCAACCATAACGGCTGCGCTGGCGGCAATGCCGAGTGGTTGCCGCCAACCGAACGAACCCCCACGAACGTCAAGGTCGAAAGCCGCCAGCGACGCAGCGGCGGATATGGCCACTCCTACAGCAACCGGCACCAGCAACAGACCGGCCTCAGGCGCAGCCCACGGCAGACGATCCTGATCACCGAAAACCGCGAGCGCACCGAACCCAATCACCAGCACTCCGGCGCGGACCGCCCACGTGAGACGCCAGGCCCGAGCGAGCAACAGTGCGGCAACGACCGGCAGGTAGAGCGCAAGGGAAAGCGAGACGAAATTGGTCGGGCCAATTTCGAACGATGCCAGTGACCGAATGCCTCGGCCGGGATCACCAATTGGCGGCGGACCAACGAGGGCGTCCCATCTCCACGCAGTGATCCACGGGATGTTCAGCAAGACAGCAATGACCGTTCCCGTCACGGTTGCAACGAGATACCGCGCAGCGGTCCGCCATGGGGCAAATGCAAGCAGCGTGCCGACGGCCAACAACAGCCCGACCATCAAGCTGATGACTAGGACGACCGGCTCAAATGCGGCACCGAGACCGACCACAAGCCCGATCTGCGCTGTTCGACGCAGTCGCTCTGGCCATGGCAACGCCACCAGGCCATCAGCAACGTCCGTTTCCGACGTCCTCGGATCCGCCGTCTCAACACCAACGGACCGACGCAGCGTGTGCACAACCCAGGGAACGGTCGCGAATACGATGAGCACATGAAGCGACCCGGTCCCGAAGGCTCCACTGACTAGAGGCGAGGCGGCGTAGACGACCAACGCCGCGATCCGCGCACGTGTCGATGGGAACACGGTTGCAAGTTTCCACAATCCGACAAGACCGATGACCACCAGACCGACGATGAAGAGTGTATGCAGCAATCCCATCCGGAACAGGGTTGCGAACGACAACATCGAGATGGTTGCCATCCCGCTTGGGTTCGGCGAGGTCGCACCGGTACCGCGCGGGTTCCATCCGCTGACGTATCGCTCAAGCAAGTCCCGGGGACTGTCGGGAAAGGGGAAGAACTCACCGACCATCGGGATGCCGTCGGCGACGAACGTGCGGCTCCCGATTACAACAAGTATCAGCACCGCTATCCAGGTGATGGCGGGAGCCGTCGTGCTCTCCTTCCACCGCCTCACGCTCGTTCCTGAGCCGACATAGGTGGCCGTGTCACGTGTCCGGAAGAACGAGCTCAATCGAGCACTGCCGCGCTGTTGAAGACCGAGCACTTCGCGTTCGGGCACTCGACGCGTCGACGCAACCTCCCGCCGACGCGCGATGATCGAGGGAACCTGCGGGACGAGGCCGACGAGGGCAGCAAGCGACGCAAGTCCTTGTTTAAACCGTCCAGTAAACAATCCGACGGCGAGCTCGACAAAGGTCAGCAATACAAGTTCCAGGACCCGTCCAGGGAGCCGGGCTGCGCCGGTCATCGTGGCGACGGTACGCAGGCGGTGACGGGCAGCGAGTCTGACGTCACTCACGTCGGGCCGACGTTGCGACAGCAACCCGCGATGGCGTGCGCGAGCGCTGGGGGCGACCACGACGCGAGCGCCGCTGTGATGCATCCGCCAACAGAACTCGATGTCTTCGCCATAAAAATTGATGGCATCGTCGAACCCTCTGAGCTCGCGAAACAAATCAGCCCTCACCATTAGACATGCGGTCGGCAGGACAAAGACATCGCGAACGCCGTCATGCTGTTCTTGGTCGACTTCGCCACGTTCGATGGGTTGGTCGATCACGCCGAACCGATCAAGGCCGAGCCCGACGCTGCGCAACACGCTCGGGTCGTCCCATTCGACAAACTTTGGCCCGACGGCGCCAGCGTTCGAGCGATACAGCTCTTCGACCATCAACCGGACGGCGGTCGGGTCGGGAGCGATGTCGTCATGGCAGAACAGGAAGAACCCGTTTTCACCCTCGACTAGGCGGCCGACCTCATTGGCTGCGCTCGCGAAGCCCGGATTCGTTCCGAGCGAACGGACGAAGGCCTTCGGAAGCCGTGACGTGACTGTTGCGGCGATCGTCTCAAATGAAACGCTTGACGCTGACTCCCCCTCGCCTACGAGGAACAGAAAGCGCAGATTTGGGTAGTCCTGTCCGGCGAACGCGTTGAGCGTCTCATCGAACCAGTCGCCTGGATCGTGAACGACGACGACGGCTACGACCGGCGGTGCACTGTGAGTCTCTGATTCCACGACGATGCGAGGCTAGCGGTGCGTCTCACCCCGATCGGGTCACTCAGTGAACCCGACCTGTGGCCTCGGTCGCCCGCTCAGCTCAGGCGGGTCGATGGGCGCCCAAGGTGCGGGCGGCTCGGCTTGGTACTGTTGGAGGCCTATGTTTCCGTCGGTGGATCTCACCAACTTCGATCTGGCCCCTGCCGCCAAGTCTCTGCGCGAGACCGGCAGCGCTGTCAGGGCGACTGTTGTCCACGTCGCTTCCGAGGCGACATACACCGCCGTCGGAATAAGCGTCCTCGCCTACCAGCGCATTCAGGTGCAGCGGCGCGAGATTGAGCGGGAACTGCGCCGTTGAGCGGCCGCCCGCAAGTAGACAGATCTTTTCGTGTCGACCGACGCCGACCTACCTGACGACGCGGCGTCCGGCCGGGCGCGGATGCCTGTTCCAGACGGCACGATCCCGGTTGCCGGCGCACTACTAATCGCCGGCGTCGCAACTTTTGCATTCTTCCGGATTGGCACCATCGCAGTCGGCGGGGAAGAAGAATTCAAACCAATTGTCTCATTGTGGTTTGCGACGTTTGCGCTCGCACCGGGTTTCTTCCTTCCCCTTGAGCAGGAAACCGGCCGCGCACTTGCGCACCGGCGCGCCACATACGACGGCTCGGCCCCCGTTGTCCGCAAGGTGCTCCGCCTCAGCGCAATCCTCGTGGCTGTGATCGTCATTATTATCGTGGCGGCGAGCCCGTTGATCGCAAGCAACTACTTCGACGGCGATTGGCTGATGGTTGCGGCGCTGATCGCCACGTTCGTGGCTTTTGCCCCGGCACACCTTGCCCGGGGCATCTGCTCAGGCAGCGGACGCTTCCGGGAATACGCGTTAATCATGGGCTCCGATGGTGTCATCCGTATCCTGCTGACTGTCGCCCTTGCGATCGTCGGGATCACGGCCGCCGGTGTCTACGGGTTTGCGATCGCCGTCTCGCCGCTGTTCGCAGTTGGGTACGTGTGGCGGCGTGGCGCGCTGAAGCCTTTTCCCAGGTACCGCACCCCCGACGCCAGCTTGGTGCCCGACAGCGAGACACCAGGTTTCCCTGAGACGCTCATTCCACTCGACGAGGGTTCGACCGCCGAGTGGAATGAGGTCACTCCGAACCTGGGGTGGTTGCTCCTCGGGTCTGTTTTCGCCGCTGCGCTGCTCAACGCGGGCCCGATCACGGCCACGCTCCTCGCCGATGACAACGAAGGTGACTTCGTCACTCGGTTCTCATTCGGAGTCCTGCTTGCGCGGATACCGCTCTTCCTCTTCCAGGCGGTCCAAGCTGCGCTGCTGCCGGGTCTGAGTCGTCTGGCTGCGCGCGGCGAGTTGGTTGAGTTTCGCTCCGGCCTACTGCGGCTGGCGTACCTCGTCATCGCTGTCGGCGTGGTCGGGACGGCCGGTGCCTTCCTTTTCGGTCCGTTGGCCGCCGACGTGGTCTACGAAGTCGACCTCAGTGGCCGCACCCTGGCGATGCTCGCCCTCGCGAGCAGCTTGTACATGCTCGCACTCGCGCTCGGGCAAGCGGTAATCGCCCTCAAGGGCCACGCGCTGGTTGCACTCGGGTGGGGAACCGGCGTCGTGACCTTCATCATCGCCACCTGGCTTGCGAGCGATGAGCTCTTTCGTCGTATCGAAATTGGTCTGCTGCTCTCCTCGTTCGCCGCGTTGTTGGTGTTTGCCATCGCCCTACGGCAACGTCTCCGATCGGGAGTAGTTCCCGATCAGGGTTCGGTCATCGAGGCAACAGCTCCGCTCGACTAGGAGTCCTCACCTGTCAGTGGGCTTTGGCGGCCTCGATGGCGAGGTCGTTGTCGACCATCATGTTGATCAACGTGGGGAAATCGACTTCGGGTTCCCAGCCGAGCTGCTCTTTCGCTTTCGACGGGTCACCGATCAACAGATCGACCTCGGCGGGCCGGTAAAACTTTGGATCCTGACGCACGTAGTTCTGCCAATCGTCGATCCCGACCGCCGCGAACGACAGCTGGACGAGCTCTTCGACCGAATGGGTCTCACCGGTGGCGAGCACGTAGTCGTCAGGCTGATCTTGTTGCAGCATCATCCACATGCCCTTCACGTAGTCACCGGCATAGCCCCAGTCACGTTTGGCGTCGAGGGTGC
>Ga0115572_10002248_pt1 | contig 15491 bp, 19 predicted proteins | sample COGITO_mtgs_1206_FD_88681 | JGI IMG/M metagenome (GOLD analysis project Ga0115572, IMG submission 88681) | Pelagic marine microbial communities from North Sea - COGITO_mtgs_120607 | ecosystem: Environmental > Aquatic > Marine > Epipelagic | place: Germany:Helgoland, sampling site Kabeltonne... | reverse complement strand
AGATTTGGGATGCCAATGACAGAGTGACCTACTTCGAGGACTGTGATGACTACTGTGATGACTACTGGGAGAGGTACGAGCGTGACGCCGAGGGTCGTCCTACTTACTACGAGGACAGCAATGGCTACTGGCAGAAGTGGGAGCGTGATGCAGATGGAAGCTTGGATTACTATGAAAACAGCACAGGTGTAAAGAAAGGCACACCTAAAGCCTCCATCGACGAAATGATGTCACAAGCGACACGTTGAAGCTATACGTTTATATTCCTTAAAAACTAAACCAAATCCACTAAGAAATATTAAAAAACAAACTATGACTAAAAAATACACAAAAAATGATCACATGCACCGCCTCAATGATGGTGGGAAACCTATTGACTCCGAAGCAAACCAGTTGATCAAAGACAGGCTGGCAAGGGCAGGGGTAGATGGAAAGAAACGAAACACTGCACCACAGCACATAGGCCAGTGGCTGCAAGTCACACACCGTGCTGTATTTAACCGCGACTTTGATTTATACGTCGAGCATAACAAAATCGAGAAACACTTTAGAAGCTAACCTATGACTTATATGACACTTATACTTGCACTTATAATGGTCGAATCTGGTGGCAATGATTTTGCAATAGGAGATGACGGGAAAGCCTACGGTTGCCTTCAGATGCATGCTGCATACGTCCAGGATGCCGCTGAATATGCCGGGGAGGATTGGATCCATGAGGATGCTTTTCAAAGGGATGTGGCTATTCAGATCTTTATGGCCTACATGGATCGCTATGCAACTAAAGAGAGGTTAGGCAGGGAGCCGACAGTTGAAGACATCGCAAGAATCCACAACGGTGGTCCGAATGGCTACAAAAAACCATCCACTGATAAATATTGGAAAAAGGTTAAAAAATTATGGGCAAAACAATAATAACTGAGGAGGCAACCAGCTTCTTAATTCAAAAGGCATTAACCTTTATGGAAAAGGAAGAGCCAAGTGAAGAACAGGCTGAGATTATGTTTGATATGCTTTGTGATGAGCTACTTGAAATTCTACCAGGGGATGAGAACGTCTCAAATAGAGCGAAGCTGGTTGCGGATGTTTTAACACACATGGCAATGCAGTCAGGTATGGGTTTTATTGATCCCGATTGGAGGGACGAGGACGACCAAAAATAAAACAGCACTTTGCTTGACAACATAACAATAAACGGTTTTTGTGTTGGCTCATTGAATTTTCTCCCTTTCTTTTGGGGTAATTTAAGGGGGAAATTACCCGGCACCGCAGCGGGAAATCTGCGGTACTTTTTTCACTAAACCAAAAAAAGATAGAAAATTATGTCACTAGAAAATAAAATACAGATGCTTCTTGAAGCACTCGAAAAAAACACAGATGCACTTTTAAATGCTCCTGTTTACAAAAATCATAAGCCGGAGGTTGTAGTAGAAGAGCCGGAGGTTGTAGTAGAAGAGCCGGAGGTTGTAGTAGAAGAGCCGGAGGTTGTAGATAAAAATAAACCGTCTGCATCCATTGAGGACTGCCGTGTCATTGCGACCTACATCGTAAAAGTCTTGAAAGACAAGGATGCACTCTCGGGGGTTCTTAAAACGAATGGAGTAACCAACCTAACAGCTTTTAGCGGGGACACTGATTCATTTTTGAAAGATCTTGAGGATGTCGCTGGAGTTAAACTTGAGGACTGCCCAAACTAATGAGCACTCACTCAAAACTAGCGCCAAGTGCGTCTAAAAGATGGATGGACTGTACAAGGTCCGTAAGCTTTATCGACGAGTTGGCCGATGAGGGCAAAATCAAACTCGGTAGTACTTCATCCTATGCGGAGGAAGGCACCCTGGCACATGAATTTGCCTCAGAAATACTCGAGGGGAAAATGGAGTTGGATGATATCCTTTTTCACCCATCGGTCCTTGAAAACGATTATGATTCCGACGAGATGTGTGAAGCGGTGGGCAGCTATGTAAACCTAGCCAAAAGGCTGGTCAAAGATGGCGACAAAGTGCTTATTGAAAGCTCCGTACCTCTCTTCTACAAACCTGAGGACACCGGCACCGTTGATTATGCTTTGGTTTCTGAAAAAAGTGTTCAGATCCTTGATCTAAAATATGGAAAAGGTGTCGAGGTTGATGCCAAGGACAACTCGCAGTTGGCAATTTATGCGATGTCTTTGATTGAACACCTTTGGTCTGAAATTGATTTTACTCCAGATACTGCTGTTATCATTTCAATCCACCAACCAAGGACAAGGGGTGATAACCCAACACGTGTTTGGTCATTAGACTTAGGTGAACTGATTGAGTTCTGTAAACCAATTACAAGTGCGGTTGCAGACATCACTGAGGGCTATGATCTAGCCTTCTACCCAAGCCCAGATGGATGCCAATTCTGTCCGGCCAAGGGTGTATGTTCAGCAAGAGCGGAGTATGCTACAAACAATTTCAGCCACGCCTCAATCGAAGCGGTGTCAAAACTAACGGATGTTAAAACTCAGCAAACTGAGAAATTTGTTGGCCCAGATATTGAAAGTCTCACCGACAAACAAATTGCCACTGTTGTCAACCATGGCAAGGCACTTATCAAGTGGGTAAATTCCATAACTGATGATGCTAAAGAAAGGATACTGAAAGGTGTCAAGGTGGACGGTTTGAAGATTGTAAATGGCAACCGTGGTCAACGCAAGTGGACCAATGAAGAGGAGGCCGACAAGCTCATTAAAACTAAGCTGAAAGCCGAGGAACGTTACACCAAGAAACTAATCTCTTTGGCACAAGCTGAGAAATTACTTAAAGGTACAAAACTCTCAACTCGATTCAATAACCGCTTCCTGGAGTTGACGGACCGCAAACCTGGCTCACCAATCCTGGTTTCCGCCGATGATGATCGTGAGTCAATTATAAATGAAATAACTGATAACTTTGAAAATATCTAAAAAATATTTGACAACTTTCAAAGATAAAATATCTCTCTCATTGCCACTCTGGCAATAAATAGTAAAAACACAAAAATAAATAATAAGTATGCAAATCGTAATCAAGAATGTCCGCCTCTCTTTTCCTAGCCTTTTCAAGGCAAGTAGCTTCCAAGGAGCGGGTGGAGAACAAACAGATCCAAAGTATTCCGCTACGTTCATTATGGACAAAGAGGAAAATGCACAGGATATCAAACGTATCCAAGATGGTATTGATTCACTAGTGAAGGAATACTTCAAGGGTAACTCAAAAGCACTCAAGGGTGTTTGCTTGCGTGATGGCGCTGAAAAAACAAATGATGATGGTTCTCCAAAGGATGGATTTGGTGAGAGTATCATGTTTGTATCGGCATCAAACAAAAACCGACCTCAGGTTGTGGATAAGATTAAGTCTGTTCCTTTAACTGAGGATGATAACAAGATTTATCCCGGTTGTTATGTTAACGCAGTTATTACACTGTGGGCACAAAATAACAAGTTTGGTAAGCGTATTAACGCAAACCTCTTGGCCGTACAGTTTGTCAAGGATGGTGACCCATTCGGTGAAGCTCGTGTAGACGTTGGTTCTGTCTTTGATGATATCGAAGATGATTCTGAGTCAATGCTCGACTAGTATCTATAAACTTTGCCCTCCTCGATTTGAGGAGGGCATTTTTCTACACTTAAAACCAAAAAACGTTTAAGAGTTATGAACATTATAAATAAAGGATTAGAAATTGCAAAATTATTAAATGACAACCCTGCTCTCGCTAGGGAGGTCGGTAATTACATCGAAACCAAAACAGCTTTAAAGTTGATTGAGCAAACCACAATATCCTGTGACTTTGAAGATCAAGTTAATGCTGTGGCAAAGGGCCTTGCTGAGGCGGCCGGGGATAAAAGTGGGTATGATAAATACCTGGACCAAGCTTTTCATTTGTTGGACGTTTAGTATGGCTCTGTACCACTTAGACTTTGAGACCTTTAGTTGTGCTGACCTTAAAAAGTATGGCGCTTACAGGTACGCTGAAGACCCATCAACTAAAATCCTCCTCTGCGCTATTGCGGAGGGGGATTCAGAGCCCGTGCTTTGGTCAGTAAATGCAAGTGACAAAGAAAATGCACCAGCATTGAAACTCTTGCGTGAGGTATCTGATAACAAAGATGCTTTGATATACGCACACAATTCACAATTTGAAAATGCTATCTCTAAGTACAAATGGGAGAGTACATTTTCTTTGCCGGTCCCTGATATAACACAATGGCGTTGTACGGCCTCAATGGCTCGTCGTGCTGCAATACCCTCAAGCCTGGCACAGTGTGCTTCCTTTCTAGGACTGGATGAGTTAAAGGACACTTCCGGTAAGAAGCTTATTCGGATGTTTAGCATTCCTGCATCCTCCGGTAAAAAGAAGGGACAGAGATTCATGCCTGAGGATAACCCAGAGGAGTTTGAAGAGTTTGGTTCTTATTGTCTACAAGACGTACGGACGGAGCAAAGAGTCCACAAGGCTTTGAAAAAGTTTGATCTTAAAGGTGACCCACTAGAAGGATTTTTGTTTGATGCAAAAATGAACGACCGTGGTGTGCCGGTAAACGTAGATGGTCTTTTGTCTACAGACAAACTAGTAAATGATTTGAACGAAAAGCTTTCGGTACAGTTTGAGAAAATCGTTGGCCTTAGACCAACCCAAACAATAAAATTTGTTGAGTGGCTCCAGTCCAAGGGATATCCTGGTAAGAACCTACAGGTTGCAACGGTCTCAGGTGTTTTGGGAACTGACCCTAAAGCAATCGGGATGGATTCAATTGCATATGAAGCTTTAAAGATACGGTCACTTCTAGGCTTTGCCGCTCTTAAAAAGATACCAACCATGTTGTCGGCGGCTAACTCTGATGGCTACGTCCGTGGTGCCCTCATGTGGTCCGGTGCCGAAAGGACGCACAGATGGGCTGGCAGAATTATCCAGCCACAAAACTTTAAACGGCCTGAAATCAATGACACTGAAAATTTCTACAGTACTCTTTGTTCTGGTGTACTCGAGCTAGACACTTTAGAGATGCTTTATGACAACCCGCTTCTTGCAATTGCATCTTGTATAAGACATTTCATTCAGCCCAAGGGTGAGCGTGGATTCTTTGACGCTGACTACGCATCTATTGAGGCTAGGATTGTTTGCTGGCTCTGTGATCAGGAGGATAGCCTTGATCTATTCAGGGCCAATAAAGATATCTACAAGGTAATGTCGTCACACATCTTTGGTATAGAGCCAGAGGAGGTCACCAAGAAGCAAAGGTTTGTTGGGAAGCAAGCGGTCCTAGGTTGCGGTTTCGGCATGGGTGAGGATAAGTTTAAAGGTACTTGTGAGGCGTACGGCCAGAATGTAAGTTCAGACCTGGCCAGCCGGGCGATCAAAACTTTCCGGAAGGTAAATAACAAGGTTTCAGCATCCTGGAAATCAATCAATGAAGCCGCTAAGGCCGCTATCAAGGCCCCGGGGACTAAGTTCAATGGCACTGACAAGGTAGTATTTTGCTATGGCAATGAATGTGGTTTCCCTGCTCTAATAATGCGTGTACCAAGTGGTCACTGCTTGATCTATCCAAGGGCTCGGTTGGATGTGGTCGAGAAGACTTACAAGGGGGACACTTATAAAAGCCAAGAGATAGTATTCTGGGGTAAGGTGCCGGGTAAGTCTAACATGTGGGGCTGGGTATCAACCTATGGTGGTAAGCTTTTGGAGAATGCAACTCAAGCCGTGGCCGGTGACGTTATGTCAAACGGTGCTGTGAAGGCACAGGCCAAGGGCTATGAGATATTCATGTTGGTTCACGACCAGGCCCTTGCCAAGATTAAGCCTGGTCAAAGCATCGAGGAGTTCTGTGAGATACTATGTGATTTACCGAAATGGGCGGACGGTCTCCCAATTGAAGCGGAGGGTTCCGAGGTACCATTCTATCGCAAAGACTAAACCTTGACTAAAAATATTAAAAACCATTTATTATATGTGCCATGAAAAATTTTAAACCATTTCCGGAGACTCCTGAAGTTACTCAAGAGGACAGACTGCGATTAAAAAGCGCGGGTTATTTAAACTGCTGGAATGCAATGAATTCCGCTCTTTCTAGCAATCCACCTTCAGCGGAGGACCTAAAAAAGTTAATCCTTATTGAACTTGAAAGGAAGAGACCACGCTCCCCAATGATCAATAAATTTATAATCCGTTTGCAAAAAGCGGAGCGGGTCATCATCATGGAGAAGATTATAGAGTTTAATCCCAAGGAACAAATGATACCGGTTACTTTGTCCTATGCTTGAAAAGGAAGTTGAGAAGAAAATAGGTAGTTATGCCAAATTGAGGGGCTGCATATACTATAAGTTTTCATCCCCAAGCAACAGAGGTGTACCTGATAGAATAGTAATATCCCCATCAGGGGAGGTTCTTTTTCTTGAACTTAAAGCCCCCGGTAAAAAGCCAACTAAACTTCAACTCCGTGAAATTAATAAGCTGAAAGAAAACAACGCCAACGCTGCTTGGTGTGACGATGTTATTTCGGGGAAACTTCTTATTGATTCAATTTGCAAATGAAGAACCCACCAAACTTTTTTGAATTAAAGTCTGTTCTCTATAGGCTTAAGAAACCTAAGTTCTACAAGTTGATGAGCAGAGAAGATCGTAAGTTCGTTAAAAAGATGGACACGCTCAGATCCTTTACCCGTAATCAGAAAGAAAAAATAGTTAGAATATCAGATGCAATTCCGGCCCCTTAAACACCAAGACATAGGAATCAAATGGTTGAAAGATCGGAATGTAGCCGCACTCTTTGCCGGGATGGGGTTGGGCAAGTCATCAATGACACTCTCGGCACTGGACGATCTTTTTTGTGAGGGTGCCACAAAGGGTGCGCTAATTGTGGCACCCCTTAGAGTGTCAGTGTTAACTTGGCCTTATGAAATCCAGAAGTGGGATAAGTTTAAATGGATGAGGGTTGCGTTGCTGAGAACCAAGGAGGGTATGCAAGCATGGAAGGATGGCTCCGCTGATATCTATTTGCTGAACTACGAAAGGATACCACAATTCTGCAAGTCTTGCCTTGAGGGCGTTAACAAAGAAGACATGCCTGTTGATACGATCATATGGGATGAGCTCTCTAAGGCTAAATCACATAGCAGCAAACGTATAAACACTATCCGCAAGTATCGGGACCTCTTTGACCGCCACTGGGGCCTTACCGGCACCCCAAGACCCAATGGTATAATTGACCTGTTCTCTCAAATCCGCCTCCTAGATGGTGGTGATCTTTTGGGTAAATCATTCTATGGGTTTCGCCAGGCTTATCTAAAACCTGACAATGCTTTTTCACAGTTCCCAAAATGGCTAGCACGTCCTGGGGCTGATGAGGTTATAACCGAGAAGCTTTCTGATCTCTCTTTGGTACTTAGGTCCGAGGATTGGCTGGACATACCACCAACAAGCGTTGAGGACATTGAGGTTTCTTTGCCAAAGGAAGCGGCCAAGGTATACAAAGAACTCCAGAAGGAGTTCCTGGCCGAGCTGGAGGATGGGAAAGAAGTTGTTGCCGTGAATGCTGCGGTGAAAATGAACAAACTTTTACAGGTAACCTCCGGGGCTGTATACTATGAGAATCGTTCTGTCGGCCTGGTCCATGACAACAAGATCAAAGCACTAAAGAAGTTCCAAAAAGACAACCCTGGGCCGGTCCTAGTGGCCACCGCCTTCAAGCATGAACAATCAAGAATCTTGAAATCTTGCAACGGGGCTGAGCTATTTCGTGAAGACACACTTGATAGGTGGGTCGCCGGTAAGATACCCATGCTTGTAGCCGATCCCCGATCAATCGGACACGGTGTTGACCGGTTGCAGGACGGTGGCCGTATAGCGGTTTGGTTTTCACCGACATGGTCGAGGGAGCTATATGATCAGTTTAACGCCCGGCTTGCAAGAACCGGTCAAAAAGAGGAGACAAGGGTTGTAAGGATTGTCTGCCCGGGGACTGTAGATGACGCAGTCCTCGAAGCCCTGAGGGCACGTGGCGAGGGCCAAGAAGGTTTCCTAGCTGCCGTTAAGAATTTGCAAGATCTCGCAAGAGTTTAGATTTCAACAGCGTCCGCAAAGAATGGATCATTTGCCAAGATGTATGCATAAGCCTGAGAGTTAAATGAATTACCTTCTTGCTTGAGCACTTCGTCGGAGAAGTAGGTGTTGAAGTCTTCAACGCCAACGTAGTAATTACGGGTCGCCTGGTGTACATATACTGAGCCACCGTCTCTGGTTTCTTTACTTACCCATGCTAGGATCCACAAGCGACAGACCTGTGCGTGATAATCAAACTCGGTGGACTGTTTGGCTGCCCAGTATTCAACGGGGACACCGTTTTCTAATGTGTGTTTTTTTAGTAGTGCCATAATTTTTTACCAGTTGAGTGCCGTTATTGTCATATTAATAAAGTTGCTAGCGGGTCTTCTAGTACCCACAAAGTTGCGCAAACGTATCTTCACTTGTTGGTTCGCAGAAACAGGCACGTTAAATTGGCCTGAGAAGTATGCATCAACAACAGTAACCTCATCATCATTAGCATTTGTGTATGACCTAGACAGATCATTGTGTGTGTACATAAGCCGTGTCCAAGATGACCCGTTATTTAAGGTGTATTGAATTTCCGGTGGCTGCCAACTCGAAGTCTCTCCAAAATAGCAACTGTAAGTACCTGAGAAGTTCAGAGGCACACTGTCTTTAAGCACTCGGTTTTGAGTTGTACTGCCGGTTGCGTTTCTGCCGTAAAAAGTTAATGACGGTGATTCATATCTGTAATTGGGATAACCCCCAATCCACCCCACCGGCCCTTGTGATACTGTAAGTGTCACGCTTGGCAATGCAGGCTTAGTTAGTGCGTCCGAGGAATACAGGTACACATTTTCATCAACAATGATTTTACTTTGTTCAATTGTCCCATGGATTGTGACATTGTTGAATTCAGCATCACCATTACCGCGAATCCGGAAACCACCACTTCCGCTAACAAAGTTCTGAGATTTAATCACACCACCAGTGCCATTCAGGTTAAACACGGCGGAGTCAATTGTACCCGTTGTGATGTCACCCGCAGATATACTTCCAACAGATAGATCATCGATCACAGCTTGGGACAAGTTGGCCAGTGTGGAAACAATCTCATTGGTGCCAACCTTGTCGGCGGTGATTGCACCTGTTTCGATCTTACCGGCCGTGATAGCATTAGCCGCAATCTTATCCGTGGTTATTGCATCGTCATCAATCTGAGTCGAATTGACTGAATAGTCCCAGGTGCCAGCGTTGTTACGGTAAAGTCTGTAATCATCCGTGGATAGGGTTACCTGTGCCCCCACAGGGTAATCGCCATCTGGTAGTGTTGGAAGCACCGATACAATCTGAATTGGACGGATACCAAGACCGAAGTCATCAGCTTCCAAGACTTTTTGAACGTCTACCCAAGCGGTGCCGCTCCATCGGTAGATTCTATTGCCATCACTGGTATCAAACCACAGAGTCCCAACTGCACCAGGATCGCCCGGTGCAGTTGGCCCATAAAAGTTCCCACCTACAACAGCATTGGTTGTTCCGGAAACCTCCGTAGACCATGCGGAATAAAGAATTATACCTGTGGGTAGAGTTCTGACAGCCCTAACCCTGAAAAATAAAATCTCAGTGTCCCCAAGTCCAGCCAATAGATAGTTGGGTATTTCACTTGTTGCGTCTACTGTAGGTGCCTGACCCGAAAGCGCCTTAGCAGAAATCTCATAAAAGTCGGCACCGGCCTGTGTGTCCCAGTATACTTGCAACGAGCCGTAACCAGATACTACGTTAACGTTCGACGGGAGAACTGGTGTTGCCGCCTCCGTATCACTTTGTGATAAAGTAGTACCAGCCCACGGGCCTTGTCCCAAATCAGTTATGGCTGCTACACGGATGTACATAGGTGTGTAGGGCACATCCAATGTAACAGTATTATCAGTAACCTCTATCGTATCTGTATAGGTTGTTAAATTGTCCGACCACTGAACTACAAAAGATCTCGCTGATCGAATTGAATTCCAAAGTATGGTGACACGGCTTGCATCGTTGTTTAAACTGTAACCAAGACCTGTAATTGTAGGTAAGCTAAAAGAATCAATTACGCTAGGTCCAGGTGCGGGGGGTGCAGGTGATAAAGTATCGTAATAAAAAACTCTTGAGTCATAGTTGACACCAGTTATTGAAATCTCTTCTTCCCCGTTGGTGGTAACATCAACAACTGTAAGAAGTTTCCCTTCAAGGTTCTGCACACCAAATGCAAAAATAGGTCTTTCATGTGTTTCAGAAAAATCAAACACACTTATGTCTATGGAGCTTTGCAGTTGAACTTTGTAGCTGTTCCCTGAAACCTCAGTTACTATGTGTGGACCTGAGGTGGCACCTGCTTTATCTTTCAAAACGACCTGGTGTATTTCCCCGGGTTCGAAAGTGACCTCACTATCAAGTTGTAATATCAGGCCGTCAATTGCCAACAGCCTTCCACCCTGGCCCCATTTAGGCAGATCATGCTGGACCAGTATTAGATCGCCCCAAGTTGGTATGTGACCCTCCATACCTGTAGAGAAAGTCACATTTTCTCTATTGTATCGGCGCTTGCTCTCTTCATACATGCCCTCACGGTAGGCAATGTCCCGGTCAGTCACACCTGGAAATTTTATTGGCTCTAAGAAATCCGCATTAGAGTCAGGCAAAGCGCATTCTAAAACCTCTTGTTTCCAGGTTACAGGGTCAACATACTCGGCTTCAACACCATCATATTCATTTTGATTGTATATTTTTATATCCCATTCAAGGGACCCCTGAATAATATTGTTTGGACCAAAAACAGCAGTAGGTATTGTTTTTGCTCTCTCTAAAGCAATTGTTATAATTGAACCTCTTAATAACGGTTTAGCACGAACGGCCCTACAGGCCATAACAGCATCATCCCAAACCGTCGATCTGGTATCAAATGTCCAATCAAAATATCTGCCTTCGGCGGCAAGTTGTTGGTCTTTTAAAACAAAATCCTCAAGGTCAAAAAATTTATCCTCAGTAATTTTGCCCCCATAAACAGCTCTGAAAATATTAGCCATCGCCCACACAGCGGAACGAGTTGCCGTAGGATTTGACCATTGGGCACCATTCCAAATCGGCAGCTTCCGGGTGGCAAATAAATTGACCTGGCTTCTTGAGCTATCATTCAAACTATTGCTGGCCCGTGCTCTTAAAGCTAATAATGTAACCTCCCCGTAGTTTCCAACATTTGGTAAAAAGGCTCGTAAGCTTTCCCATTGCAGAGTGTTGTTTGCGCGGAAGTTTGTGTCCTTATTATTAGTCCTTCTGGCCCGAACCTCATATCTACCAGACGGGACCACTTTTGTCAGGGTGTACCTTTGTGGGGTTACAGTTCTTAGTGTCTTTGAGAAATTTTGTAGTGTGAGCCAATTCCCAACTGGGTCGCCGTTTTGATCAATTTGCCTATATTGAAAAGTTGCGGTGATTGTTCGGTTATTCAAACCCCCATCATCATTGGAATAACCAAGCCCCGATGGAATAGTCACATCTACCTCCAGGATGTCTGATGAAGTTAGTGGCCCACTAGCTGAAAATGGTCCTATCCAAGAGTCATATTCAGGCTCATTTGGGCCAAACATCTCAACAGACGCAACCTCACTAGAAGTTTCAACATTGTCCCTAAATAAATCAACGGTTTCACCTGGGCCATAAATGACATACTCCGCATCATCAAAATTACCGATGTTGGTATCCTCAATAAGTACTTCTTCAATTTCATAGGAACCCTGTCCGATACAAAATAATGAGTAAAGGTACTGCTCATTGTTTATATACTTGTTGTATGATATCGCGGCATAGGACGGGAAAATACGCACTCGCCCATAATGATCCTCAATTGGGTCACCTAGCTTGACCTTGTTAGTTTGGCCACGGAGCGTGAATACAGGGTCCGGTTCAGGTATTGCCCCCATTTTGGGTGGCGTTACCGTGAATATTAAGCTTACCGCTACCGAAACAACAACTGCTATAATTACGTAAATGACTATGTCCGCTCCCGTAACAGCAACAAAGCTGACAATATCGGAGTCTTCTGGAACGTATGAGCCCCACTGATCTCTCAACAAAGGTTTGTCACCTACCAAACAAATCGTTGGAAGCTCAAAATCGACGTTGCCTTTCCCGTACAACTTGGCGGCCACATCTAAAACAGTCTCGCCAGGCTCAAAATCAAAAATCTTTTCAATTTCTTTTGAAAGCGGGTTAGTTATGTGGATTACTTTTGCCATGTCTAAAATATAAAATTTTGTTGTACCTCTGCACTTTAAGTTGTGAGCGGCTCTCAAATACTACGCCGGAAGATTCTGAACAGTGAACAATACCACTTCCTGATTCTTCTGTAAAAACTCCAACATGATGATACCGATTAGACCTGCCAAGTAAGGCAATGTCAAACTCTTGTGGGTCTTCAACTTGATAAACTCCCATGTTTTTACAGGCATCTATTTTTTTCCTTATTGCTATCTCTTTGTAAACTTCAACAGGGTTTCTGGGATCGACACCTGGCATCCTTGGGAGGTCAATACCTTTGAATTTTGAATAGACATTTATAACCAGGCCCCAGCAGTCAAACTCTTCCGGTCCCAATCCCCCCGCCACCCAAGGGAGACCGATGTAATCAATGGCCCAATGCTTTTCCATTCCGCTATGATCCCCCCAAACTGGGGAACCTGGATCTTGAGTACATCTGTAATGGGTGCTTCTTATTTAAAAGATCAGCAAATGTTGCTCTTGCGGTAACCTTAAATACATCCGCTTTAACGTCTGTCATATTTAAAACCAGCGGTGGGTCAAGTTGTGGTGCTGTTAAATCAGTGGACAAATATGGTCTGTATGTGATTTTAACCGGGTCCTTAGAGTTTTTAACGGTGTCCATGAACTCACTTATCCGCCTGTCAACGTTGTCTATTACGATGTTTAGCTCTTGCAGACCATTTTCGCTGGCCGTCGGCAATTTAAATTCAAAACCTGTCGCGCTAAAGAGTTGGTTTGTAACACCATCCTCAAGTGTCAGGGTATAATCAACCAAGCTTTTTGAAAGCCATATGGAGTCACCAGGGAGATCTGGGTGGCTTATCTCAAGAGTATCAATTATGACTAAGTCTGTTGGAGCTGAGGCATAGGCCTCTTTAATTGCTGCACTATACGCATCATTTGGCATAAAAGATATCTAAACTATTGAAGGTTAAATTGAAAGGATTTTATTTACACAATTTTGGATTTGCCCCGCATCAACAGCGCAATCAACCAAATCATCAGGAAGCTGGACTTCACTACTGTGCCCGCCAACCTCAAAATTGATCCCATCCCGGTGCAAATAAATTACTTTACCACCTTCTGACCTTACCCATCGCGCCTCGTTTGCAAACCTACAATCATCAATAACAATTACCAAGTCTTCTGGGTTTTTAGAATTGCCCACAGCCTCTTTAATTTGGTTTTCCATTGCCCACAGCCAAATTGACCCATTAATCATCTCTCGGCCCCACTCGGTGCCTAAGGTGCAAAGCATTTCCCTGGCCGAGCTCCCGAGGCCGGGGACCTCATCCTCTTTGGCCACATTCAAATAATAGTCCTCTACCCCGATGGCCCTAAGCATAGCTCGCAATGGTGTCGCAAATGACAATATTTCTACTTCCGAACTCCTGAATTTTAACGCATTGGCGATTGTTGTTTTACCAACTGTTTTAGCTCCATTGAGCGCAATTATTTTCATATAGATTTAAAATATCGTGTCATTAACCCCTCGGTCTTGTGATATTCAAACGCACTTGCCCCCTTCTGGCTTCCAACAAAACCAGCTCCGGAGTGCCATGCATCTGTAGCACAAAGTGCCTCCAAATATTCGACCACCAATCCCGACTGCTCATCAATAACAACTGGTGCAATTGTCTTTTTATGGTGTATGTGACCACACTTCAAGTGCCTGTACTTTGTTTGGCCCCACTCCTTGGCAAACTCAGCGGCGATAATCAATGGCCACTTTTGTGCCGCAATCCTGTCGCCGTGCGCCCACAATAATAAATTGTCGCCGAACACCAAGTGCTTCCTGGGGGATGGATCAGATTTGACCTTTATGTTTGGACATTGGCTGTAATAGGCATCTAGAACCCGCGAAAGCCACACCTCGGAGTGCCAAGAGTGATTACCCTCAAGAACAACAATCTCCACTTCTGAGGCAATAGATGCGGCGATCTGGACAACGTCCTTACAAGCCCTAATCAAGTACTCCACTACCCTGTGGTACCGGGTATCAACGTCAAGCACGTGCCCACTGGCCTCTGTCTGGTTGCTTCGGTTGTCGCTGTGCATCATGTCACCTCCGAATACCAAGACGCATTTTCCTGGCCGTCTTGCTCTTGCGGCTAAACCCTCGGCGGCCTGTACCATTCGGGCCGCTGCAATATCACAGTTGTAATCAGCATCCTTTGTTTCTTTTTCGTCGGCGTACATACCAACGTGTGCATCGAAAATGTCCAACTCGAAAAGCAATTCATCTGTGTCTGTCTTTTTGGCCTTTCTTACGGGTGCTTTACCCAAGCCTTTGACTTGATCGCACAGCCCGTCCACAAACTCCTGCATGCCTTGAGTTTCCGGGTGTAGCCTACGCCATTCTTGGATCACATTGCCGGCAGCGTCGTATTGCACAGTTGTTTTTCCAACTGACAAGTGGGCCGGTGTTGGTGCCTCCGATTTCCAAGGGACTTGACCAAGCCTTTCCAGCCGTTTGATCATATTTCTGATTGTAGTTTCAGCCTTGCCAAGCTTTTTGGCTGCACCTCTGAAGGTGCCAACTTCAATGTACGCAGCAATTGCATCACTTTGTGATTTGGTCAAAGCCATAAGTTATTTGACCTGCGACGAGCCGAAGTAGAAGCCGACGATAGCGAGAGCAGCTTGTCGAACTTCGGGAAGGATTACATATCCGCTTATCTGATCCCACTTTACAGTCTTAAACATTCCGAAGATTCCCGATGTCTCGCGATTGATACTTACTCCGATGTCCGTAAATGCGATGACTGTAGGGACGACTACTATAGCGAAGAGAACGACAAACGTAATTACTCGACGCATGAATACGCCTCCTCTGCCTGCTGCCTTATCCGCAGATACGTCTGCCGACTGCTGCTTCGCTAAGGTCTGCTCGAATAGTCGAGCTTGTGTCTCCGCTTGGTTAGCGATCATCTTCATGATGAAGCCACTCACACCGCCGCCAAGCATTGCTAAAAGTTCTGGTGTCATATCAATCTTTATCTCGGAGTTCCTTGATTACTTTGATTGCGGATGCAGTCATATAGACTAGAGTAGCAAGACCCACGACTAGTCCTAGAAGTTCGTTAATGTGACCTAGTTCGATGGTGGCGATAAAACCCCCTGTTCCTATGGTAGATTTGTAAGCGATGTCTGTCATT
>Ga0115572_10002234_pt1 | contig 15544 bp, 20 predicted proteins | sample COGITO_mtgs_1206_FD_88681 | JGI IMG/M metagenome (GOLD analysis project Ga0115572, IMG submission 88681) | Pelagic marine microbial communities from North Sea - COGITO_mtgs_120607 | ecosystem: Environmental > Aquatic > Marine > Epipelagic | place: Germany:Helgoland, sampling site Kabeltonne... | reverse complement strand
TCTTTATATGTTTTGAAACTAATATTTTTTGCCAATAGAAATTCTTTTATTTCTAAATCTCTTTTTATTGCATAAGGTTCATAATCATGATTGCAAAATACAGAATCAATTGGGTGCTTTTCAGATAATGAGTTGAAAACATCTTTAGGTGTTCCTAAATAAATAGAAACGGTACTTCCTATTTCTTCAAGTTCCTTATTAATATTCTCTAATTCCTGGTGAATAAAAGAAACCCGTGCATCATTATTTGGTAGTTTATTGATAATATTTTTATCAAAAATAAAGATAGGCATTACTTTTTTACCAGCTTTTAAAGCTTTATATAGTCCACAATTATCCTCCAATCGTAAGTCTCTTCTAAACCAAAAAATATTCATTTTTTCCACCGTTATTTGTATTTTCCAAAAAGTTCAATTAATTTTTTTTGTCTGTACGAAAATATTTCTTCTAATTTTGGTTTTACTAAAATGGGATGCATTATTTGACCCAAAATACCCAGTGGAACTTTATAGTCGATGATGTCTTCCATTTCAACACCACCCTCAATTTCCTTTATAAAATGCTTGTGATGCCACAAAGAATAGGGACCATACATTTGCTCATCCACAAAATACTTTTTGTCTTCAATATGAGTAATTTCTGAAACCCATTTGGTTTTTATTCCTAGAAGAGGGGTCACAATATATTGAATAATTTGACCCGTGTATAGAGGTCTATCAATAGGGGAAACAATATTAAAACTCATATAATCTGGCGTAATTATCTTTAAATTTTTAGGATTAGATAAAAACTCCCATGCTTTTTCTGGGCTGATTGGTAATTTTTGTGTTTTGTGAAGTGTATAGATTTTCATTTCAATTATGAATTAGGATGTAGAGGTTTAATGAAGTTGCAATACAAAGCCAAATCATATAAGGTAAAAGTAAATATTTATAATTTTCACATTTATTACTTAGTTTAAAGAAATAGAAAAATAGCAATGCCGTTAACAATACGATTACTAGTAAACCTAACAAAATTAGATGTTGATTAAAGAAAATATAGTTCCAACTAACATTTAAAACAAACTGAATAAAATAAATAAAGGTTAATTTGAAGTTATAATTTTTTGTAAAAAGGATTCCCAAATAAAAAGAAAAACAAACCATTATTGTTGTCCATGCAAAACCAAAAACCCAGCCTGGAGGACTCCAAGGAGCTTTATTTAAGTCCGCGTACCACTCAGTCATTGGCCCATTATTCATTAACCAACTACCAAATGCCAATCCACCAAAATTGATTAGTAAAAATAAAACAGTAAGCTTTGCCTGTTTCATCGGTTTACGTTTTTGCTTGTAGAGCTTCAATTTTTTTTAGGACATCATCAGCATCTTGATATTTTTTATCACTATCACTTCTATTGATTGATTGTAATTTATACGCTTCTTCCATAAGTTTTTTATAGGAGTCTTGTAATTTATCAATGTCACTTTTCTTTTTGAATAGACCAAACATAACTTTTATATTTTTATGTGTTTTGTAATTTGTGAACTCATAGGTTTTGTTATTGAAAAATAATAATCTATTAGTTTTCCATCAGGAGAAATCAAATATTTTTGAAAGTTCCATTTTACTGAAGAACTTTTTTTATTATTCAGTTCTCTTGAGGTTAACCAAGTATATAGTGGATGTTGATTTGTACCTTTTACATCTATTTTTTCTGTAATTAAAAAGGAAACTCCATAATTGACTTTGCAAAATTCTTCTATTTCCTCATTATTACCAGGTTCTTGTTTCCCAAACTGATTGCAAGGAACCCCTATAATTACTAGGTTATCTGAGTGTTTTTTGTGCATTTCTTCAAGTTCTTTATACTGGGGTGTAAAGCCACATTTAGATGCTACATTTACAAAAAGGATGTATTTTCCTTTAAAATTTGATAAAAGAATAGGACTATTTTGGAGACTATTAATCTCAATATTATAAAAATTCATTCTTTTTAGATTTAATTAAATTTTAAAAGTTACAATTCCACAGTCCAATTCAAAAATTTGACCTGAGATTGATTGCGCTTTTTCAGAGATTAAAAAAGTAGCCAGATCAGCGACTTCTTTTGGATCTAAATATTTTTTTAAAGGATGACGTTCTCTGATGTTTTCTATCATTCTCTCGTTGCGTAGTAATTTTGAAGCCAATTCTGTGTCAGTCACAGTTGGTGCAATTGCATTAACACGAATTAGTGGAGCCAATTCTGCACCTAATGATTTTGTCACACCTTCTACAGCAGATTTTGCAGCAGCAATGCTTGCATGGAAAGGCATTCCTAATTTTGCAGCCACAGTACTAAAGAGTAGAATCGAAGGTTTATTTCCTTTTTTGAGAGCAGGTAAATAATGTTGAATTGCTTTGACAGCACCAATAACGTTTATTTCAAAGTCATTTCTGAAATCTTCTAGTTTTAGTCGTGATATTGGCTTGAGATTAATGCTTCCTGGACAGTAGATTAAGGTGTCTATTTCTTCAATTTCAGGCAAGTCATCAGTTAATATATTATAGTTAAAATGTGTCAGATTGATATGAGAATCTACCGGAGGAGTTCTACTTATGTTCACAATTGAATTTTCATCAACCAAATTTTTTATGATTGCACTTCCAATTCCTTTACTTCCTCCAATAACTAAAATTTTATTCATATGCTTTAAGGTCTTCCTTTCAAGCGCTTTTCAATTTTTTGTTTAACTGCTGTTAAGCGCTTCATTTGATCCATGATTTCAGGATCTTTCTTTATTTTATATACTTCATTAAGCTCTAGTATTAAAGCTTTTACCTCTCTAGAGGCTACAATTCTGTCACTTGTAGTTTTAAATGAAAACTTTCTGTTTTCAAATTCTACAGCTCTTTCCGATAAATCCATTCTTAATTTTTTCTATTTTGTTCTATAATTTTCGAATATAATTATAAATGTTAGAAAAGCAACAAAAATATGGACTTATTATGCCGTTAAGGGTTTTCCTTTTAATCGTTTTTCAATCTTTTTTTTAATTGTTGTCAAACGTTTCATGATATCCATAATTTTGGAATCTTTTGTTTTCTTATAAATTTCGTTTAAACCTAGTATCAAACTTTTAGCTTCTCTAGCTGCTATAATACGATCACTAGTTGTAGGAAATCTCTTTTTTTTGGTTTCAAATTCTAATGCTTCATTTATTAAATCCATAACTTAATATTTTAAAGTGTTTTGCAATTCTACTATTTTATCTTGCTTATTAAATTTTCCTCCAAAATAAGATGTAACAGTAGTGGAGGTGTCGTCTTTAATCCCTCTTGAGGATACACAAAGATGTTTGGCATCTATGATCACAGCAATGTCTTCAGTGTTTAAAATAATTTTTAACTCTTCTGCAATTTGGTTTGTCAATCGTTCCTGTACTTGAGGTCTTTTTGCAAAATATTGCACAATTCTATTGATTTTTGATAAACCAATTACTCTTCCAGATGAAATGTAAGCAATATGAGCTTTACCGATAATTGGTACAAAATGATGTTCACAATTCGAGTAAAATGTAATATTCTTTTCAACCAACATTTGTTTGTATTGGTACTTATTATCAAATAGAGCAACTTTGGGTTTATTCTTAGGATTTATTCCTGAAAAGATCTCATCTATATACATTTTAGCAACTCTTTTTGGAGTACCTTTTAAAGAATCGTCAGTTAAATCCAAACCGATAACATCCATAATTTTCGAAAATAAGACCTCAATTTTTTGTTTTTTTTCTTCATCGGAAAGTTTGAATGCATCTTTTTTTATTGGTGTTTTCAAACCTGTATATAGATGGTCATCTCCAATTTCTTCAATTGAAAACCCATTTAACATTTCCAATACATTTTTTTCTGTTGATTCTATGTTTGTACTCATTTGTAAGTTTTTTTAGTCGCTATTTTGTAATTCTACAAAAAACAAAGGATTATCTTTTTGAAATGCTGTTATTTGATATTGATTTTTGCCTAGAGCATTTAAATCTTCCTTTAGCGAAAGTTCTTAATTTTTGATGTTTTGTTTTTCTACCCTGTACTCTTTTTCTCCACATTTTGAAGCTTTTTAACTTCATTTCTTTTCGCATCAATTCTATAACTTCTTTTTCATTCAAATTAAATTGAAATTTAATCGCCTCAAAAGTAGTCCTGTCTTCCCAGGCCATTTCTATAATTCTATCAATCATGATACTATTTAATTCCTTCATATTTGGACTTAATTTGAAGGTTCATAAAAATTATACTCTTTATCGTTCTCTATTTTTAGATGAATTATTCTATCAATGAATTTCTTATTTTCTTTTAAAAGTTTATTGTTTTTAAAGCGAACATAGTTTCCGTGAGCGTGAAAACTAAAGCCTTCTGTTTTATAGGTATGTAACTGATAAAAAGGGATAGGCCAGCTAAAATTTTTTAAACCTTTGTTTATATGAATGAGAATTCCATTATCTCTTAATTCAATATTCCCATAATTAATATCAGAGGTAGTGTTCATAAATCTTGAAAAATTAGGACTTACTTCATCAATAATCATTCTTTTAGAGCCTATTCCACCAATTTTTATAGCTTTGAAAAAAGAGTAAGCATTTCCCAATAAATCATTAAAAATTGCTTCTGCTTCTTTGTTGATGTGAGTGGTGTTGTATATCATATCCTACTCAAAGATAAGAATGTTTAATAAATTTAAAGTATGTTTAAACAAAAATTAACATAAAATTATAATTCTTTAAAATCTAAAAAATTAGTCAGTTTTTAACATTTTTTTTCTGTCCGAAATGGTATGTCTTTTTAAAATTCGTTTGTTTTCCTTTATAACTTTTGAGTTTTTTTTCATATTCCACAGAATATCACTTGCTTTTTTTCGAGCAGATTTTATTTCAACGATTGTGTTCGGATAATCTTCGCCCAATTTAAAATTATTGAATTGTTGATCTAAGTCTGTCATTATATAAGGCTCATGAATAAAAGGGAGTGGTAGTGATGCCAATTCTGGAACCCACTTTTTAATAAAGGAAGCATCAGAGTCATGATCAAAACTGTTTTTAATAGGATTGTATATTCTCAGATTATTAATACCAGTTTCTCCTGCTTGCATTTGTAATTGAGGAAAGTGAATTCCTGGTTCAAAATCTAAAAAGAGTTTTGATAAATGTTGGGTGCAATCTTGCCAAGGTTGCCATAAAATATGTGTAAAGAAAGAAACCAGCATAGAGCGCATTCTAAAATTTAAGTATCCAGTTTCTATAAGACAACGCATGCTGGCGTCGACTAAAGGAAAACCAGTTTTCCCTTCTTTCCATGCTTCTTGATATTTTAAAGAAATGCTTTTTTTAAGTTTGTGATATCCTTTATTTACACTTGCATTTTCCATGCTGTGTTCCATTTCAAATTTTTGGATAAAGTGAGCTTGCCAGCGAAGTCTAGAAACAAATGCACCTAAGTGTTTTTTGTTTGCTTCATTTTTGTATTCTTGCGCTTTTTGATATATCTGACGAATAGACGTATTCCCCCAGGCAATGTAAGGAGATAATCTGCTACTACTTTCTCTTGATAAAGCTGGTTTAGATATATGATACATATATTCTTTATGTCGTGTTTTAAAAAAAGTGTTCGCATACCTCCAAGCCATTTTAGTACCTCCTTTTTGAAAATTTTTATTTTCTGAAGTCGCTATATTTTCTATTTGAAAATAATTTTCAAGTTTCAAAATTTCTTCTATAGAAATAATTTTTTGAGCGTTTAATGCTACTTTAAATTGAGAGTTGCACATGTAGTCTTCCCATTTTTCAAACCAATCCTCTCTATTTAGCAAACCTCTCAAAACACCATTGTTGCTGTTTTCAACCCATTCTATTGAATTATTTCTACAGTACCTTGCAAAGTCTTTGTCTCTATTGTAAGTAATTAAAAGTCCTGTTTCTTGGTGTGAGTAAACAGTATTAATTTTATAAGTATTTAAAAGTTGGTTAAAGGCATTCATTATATCTGTTCTTATGCAAAGAACTTTTGTTCTGAACTTGATTAATTCATCGTTTAAATCTTCAATAGATTGTTTAATGAAATTCCAATGCCTTTGGTCATAATGTGGATCATTAATTAAAGAATTTTCAAAAACATACATAAAAAGAACCCGTTTTTTTGATTTTAAAGCATTAAAAATCGCCTCATTATCTTGCAATCTTAAATCACGCTTAAACCAAACAATATTTATTTCCTCCTTATTAATACTCATCTATATTTTTTATAATGTGATTCGCTTTTTCATTAATTTTTATACGATCTTCTGATGACATTTTATTTAATAAACTATACATCATTTTCATTCTGAAGTTAGAAGATAATTGTGCCCTTTTTTCATCTAAAAAGTTCCAATACAAAGAATTAAAAGGGCAGGCATCATCTTCAAACTTTTTATTTTTGTTGTAATGGCAAGACACACAATAGTTACTCATTTTATGAATGTAACTTCCACTAGAAACATATGGTTTTGTGGCTATTTTACCCCCATCGGCAAACTGACTCATTCCTCTTGTATTGGGAAGCTGAACCCATTCAACGGCATCTACATAAATGCCCAGGTACCATGCATCTATCTCATCTGGATGAACCCCTGTTAAAAGTGCAAAATTACCGGTAACCATTAGACGCTGAATGTGATGCGCATATCCATTGTCTAAAGAATTTTTAACACTGTTCTTAAGACAATTCATCTTCGTTTTACCAGTCCAAAAGAAAGCGGGAAGCTTATTTTTATTTTTTAAATAGTTTTCTTTTTTATAATCTGGCATTAGCATCCAATACATGCCTCGCATGTATTCTCGCCACCCTAAAATTTGTCTTATAAAGCCTTCAACCTGAGAGATATCTATGCGGTCTTCTTGATTTCTATAGGTTTCTAAAACAGTCTCTATAACTTCTTTAGGAGAAATTAATTTCGTATTCATTGCAAATGAAATCCTACTATGGAATAGGTAAATTTTGTCTGTATGCATTGCATCTTGATAATCACCAAAATGAACCAATAAATGTTCACAGAAATAACTTAATTGGATCGTAGCTTGTTTTTTGGAAATAGGATATTCAAAATATTTAGGATTTATTTTTCCAATGGTATGTGTTCCTGAATCTTCTATTTCCGAGAGAATGTCTGTTACATTAATATTGAAACTAATTTCCTGTGGAATTAAAACATCACTTTTCCATTTTTTTCGATTGCTAGCGTCATAATTCCATTTACCACCTTCAGGTTGTTTGTCAACCATTAAAATTTGATGTTTTTTACGCATATTCCGATAAAAATTTTCCATCAAAAATTGTTTTTTACCTTTAAAAAAAAAGCTTAAATCCTCTCTTTTGGTATAAAAATGTTCCGTTGAAAATATTTCAAACTCAATATTTAAACCTTCACAAAATATTTTTAATTGATGGTCTAATCTATATTCATCTGGTTCTTGATATTCAAACTTTTCAACCGCAAGCTCGTCTATTAAAATAGACAGGTTATTGACTAAATTTTGCGTGTTCTTTTGATCATTTATTTTAAAATAAACAACCTTATGATTTTGAGCTTTTAGCTCTTCAGCAAAATTTCTCATTGCTGCAAAAAAACCAACCACTTTCTGAATATGATGTTTTACATAATCTGTTTCTTGTCGCATTTCAAAAAAACAATAAACAATATTGTCATCAATATCTGAAAACCATGAATGATTGCTATTCAATTGATCACCAAGAATTAAACGTAACTTTTTCATATTAAAACAATGTTTTTTCTAACCATAATTTTCTATATTGATGATTGGGATCATAACGTTCTGCTTGAAACCTTGTATTGAATTTTCGATCTCTTGGGTCATTCCCAACACCCGCAACATACATCCAGTTCCCATAGTTGCTGTGCACATCGAAGTCTAACAGCATGGATTCGAAATAGGCAGCTCCAATCCTCCAATCTTGAAGTAACTCTTTTGCAAAATATGAAGCTACATTCTGTCTACCTCTATTACTCATCCAACCTGTTTCTTTGAGTTCAAGCATATTGGCATTTACGAAATCGTCTTTTGTTTCTCCGTTGATCCATTTTTCTATGATTTTGGCATCAGAATTCCACTGATAATTTCTTTCTAAAATACCACCGATAGAGAAGATTTTAGAATCATATTTTAACGAAATATATTTGAAATAATCTCTCCACATCAATTCAAAAATCACCCAATATGTAGATTGATTTGCACCAAATTCAGTTTCAAATTCTCTAATTTTCCAATAAATAGTCCTGGCAGACAAACTACCATTTGCCAGCCATGGAGAAAATTTTGTACTGTAATCTTTCCCTATTAAACCATTTCTAGTTTTTTTGTAGAAAGCCACTTTTTTTGTCTCAAAAAAATAATTTTCTAGCCTTTTTAAAGCTTCATTTTCTCCACCAATAAAAGGAAATGCGGTTTTAATAGGAATGTCAAAGTTTTTAAAACCTAATTCTTTTAAAGCAGGTATTTTTGTTGGGTTTTCTATTAGATTTGAAGCAGAAAGTTGTGTGCATTTTTTCTCTATTTCAACTTTTACTGTTTTTTCTAATTTCTTTCTAAAAACACTAAAAACATCAGGGATGTTTGAGTAGTTTTTTGTTACAGAATTTGGATGGAATAAAAATTGATCATAATCTTCAATAAAATCTATTCTTTCAGGGAGTGTCTGTTGAATTAATTTTTTTGTAGAAACTTCCTCTTTTGTCCATTCTTTTTGAGTGTAAATAGTTCTTATACAAAACTCCTCACAGAGTTTTATCATTTTGTTTTCAGGGTGTTCAAAATAGGTAAGAAGAGTAATGTTTAAGTCTTTTAAGTTTTGCTTTAAATTAGTTACTGTTTCATGTAAAAATTTAGCTCTAAATTTATCAGTTTTTTGAAATCCAAATCGATCTTTAGAAAAGTGTTTAGGATCAAAAAAATATATAGCAATAATCTTTTTATCACTTTGAATCGCTCTGTATAATGAACAATTGTCATTGATCCTTAAGTTATTTCTAAACCAAACTAAACCAGTTTCTTTTTGTTTCTTCTGCATTTTTCGCTACAATATTTTACATTTTCCCAATTCATTTCCCATTTTTTTCTCCAAGTAAAGGGTCGGTCACAAACCAAACATATTTTTTGAGGTAAATGTTGTTTTTTCAATGTTATTTACTAATGTTTTGAACCATGCCATTGAAGACAAACCAATGAAATGGCATTACAGCATACCAATACAACCTACCCGCTAAACCATGAGGTCTAAAAGTAGCAGTTTGGTGTATATTACCATCTTCAATTTTAAACTCTAACCATGCTTCACCTGGTAATATCATTTCAGCATAGAGTAGCAGTTTTCCTTTGTCTTTATCTGCATAAATAACACGCCAAAAATCCAATGCATCTCCTGCATTTAACTCTGTAGGATGTCTTCTGCCTCTTCTCAGACCTGCACCTCCAAAAAACTGATCTAAATAACCACGAATTTTCCATAGAAAAGTGCCATAATACCAACCAGTTTCTCCACCAATAGACCAAATTCTATCGAGTGTTAATTCTCGATCAATTATTTTTCTTTTTTTATAATCCTTAAAACATCCGAACCCGGGAACATTTATAAATTCATGAACATATTTTTTTAGTTTTCCACTACTGATATAAGAATCCTTCCAACTAGAAATAATACTATTTTGTTCAATTTTTTTGAATGCTAATTTTACAGCTTCTTTGTACGACATCGGTTCGATGTCTATCATATTGTTTATGTTACTTTTTTTTCCAATAACTTCAACCCCCATTGAATTCACGAGGGAACTTGCTAGTTTATAAGAAGTTGACGTTACGAAGTATAGCCAGTAAGAAGAAAGTTTGGGTGTCATTACAGGGACTGTCATAATCCATCTTTTTAGTTTTCTTACCTCAGCAAATTGCAACAACATTTCTTTGTAGGTCAGAATTTCTGGTCCAAAAATATCATGGGATGTATTGTATAGTTCTTTTTTACCTAAAGATTTATACAAAAAAGCTAAAACATCTCTAATAGATAAAGGTTGTGTCTTTGTATTTAACCATTTAGGAGCAATCATAGCAGGCAACTTTTCTACGATATCTCTAATAATTTCAAATGAAGAGCTTCCAGAGCCAACAATAATTCCGGCTTTAAAAGTGGTCAAAGCATAGTTGTTTGATGCTAGGGTTATTTCAACATTTTTTCTTGACAATAAATGTTTAGATAATTTTGTGTCATTTGTTATTCCACTTAAGTAAATGACTTGTTTTATAGTTGTTTTTTTTGCAAATCGTTTAAAGTTAAAAGCACATTTTTCTTCTAATACATGAAACTCCTTTGCTGAATTAGTCATAGAGTGAATCAAGTAATAAGCGGCATCTATGTTTTTAGGTATTGAATTTAAACTATTACTGTCAAGAAAATCAGCCTCAAATAATTGTATTTTTTTTTGATTTTTGTAATAGTTTTCTGCTCTTTTTTTATCTCTAACAGGACAAATTATGGTATGACCATCATTTAATAATAATGGAATTAAACGTTTACCAATATAACCAGTTGCACCTGTTACGAGAATTTTCATACACTTTTTTCTATTTTTTTTGGTCTTTGATAAGATAGTTGTTTTTTAAATTTTGGAATTGCATAAGTGTCTAAACCATTTATAGTAACAACGTTTCCTTTTGATAAATTGATTAAACCATCTTTTTGAAGTAGTTCATCTTTAACATATAATTCTTCAATTTGAGAGACAATTAAAACTACTTCATTAGAGGGAATGTAAATTTCTTCTATAAATTTCATACTCATTTGCACGGGAGCATTTTTTACAAAGGGGGCTTTGAAATCTCCTTTGTATTCTTCCTCTAAATTAGTGACATTAAATTCAGAAATTTTTTCAGGGTATTTTGCAGATGTATGATGCGCATCTTCAATGATATCTTCATAGATGTGATTGATAGTAAACGACCCATTTTCTTTTATGTTTTTGTAAGTGTCTCTGGGCACTGTTGTGGGTCTTAAAATAAAACCTAATGTTGGAGGATTAGATCCTAAGTGAGTCACAGAACTAAAAACAGCAACATTGGGTATTCCTTCCTTTGAAACACTGCCTAATAGATTGGCAGATTTAAATCCGGAGCAACTATTTATTAAATTTATTTTATATATTTTATCTAAATCTAGAATTTGTTTATGGTTAAAAAAAGCCATTATAAGGATTTAAAATTATTAATTTTCACTTCTTTCGCTTTCAAATCGTGCATTAAATTGTACAAACCAAAAAAGGTTCTATTGATGTATATGAAGTGTTTAGAGCCTCTGTTCCCGTTCATATTTTTAAGCTCAGTGCTTTTTGCATATTTTGCGCCAAGATCAGATATTTTCCCAAAGAAATTTTCATCAGAAAAATCAAATTTTTCTTCATTAAAAGGTTGTGTAAATAGGCTTAACATTTCATGAAACATTGCTCTAAAAAAATCCAACTCTTCTTTAGAATCGTCTTTTCTTAGTATTTCTAATTCAAATAATTTTTTTTCAAAATACTTTGGATTTGAGATGTTTTCTTTTTTTGCTAATTCAAAATACGGAACATAGAAGTCTTCAGGAATAGTTTTCATACAGCCAAAATCAATTACGATCAATTCGTTTTCAGGAGAAATTAAAAAGTTACCAGGATGCGGGTCTGCGTGTACTTTTTTTAATGTATGAATTTGAAACATGTAAAAATCCCACAAAGCTTGTCCCAAGGTATTCGAAACCTCTTGATCATTGGTTGAAAATTCGGATAAATGAACTCCACTCATCCAATCCATTGTAATAATTCTATCTGAAGATAATTTAGGATAATAATTAGGGAATTTTAAATTAGGGATGTGTCTACAGTCTTCAACAATCGATTGACTTTGCTCTATTTCTAAGATGTAGTTTGTTTCTTCTACTAATTTGTTTTCTACCTCGTTAAAATATTTATCAGAATCTTTACCTCTAATATTAAACAATTTAGTTGCAATTGGTTTTACCAATGACAAATCAGATGCAATACTTTGCGCAACACCCGGATATTGAATTTTTACAGCTAATTTTTTATTATCTTTTTCAGCTTTGTGAACCTGACCAATACTTGCTGCATTGACAGATATACTATCAAACTTGTCATAAATATCATCTGGGTTTTTACCAAAATACTTTTTAAACGTTTTTGTAACTAGAGCAGGAGAAAGAGGAGGAACAGAGAATTGTGAAAGTGAAAATTTTTCAACGTAAGCTTGTGGTAAAATACTTTTTTCCATACTTAACATCTGTGCCACTTTTAAAGCGCTCCCTTTTAATTGTTTTAACCCGTCATAAATGTCTTCTGCATTGTTTTCATTCAAACGAGCTTTTGCAACTTCTTCTGTTTTGGTTATTTTATCTCCATAATATTTAAGATAATTTACACCAATTTTTGCACCGGTAGTGACGAGTTTGGAGGCACGTTGAATTTTTGAAGTCGGAATTGAATCAATAGTTTTCATAGCTTATTATTAGTTGAAATTGACTTTTTCTTTTAGAATGAATTTTCCAAAATCAATAATACTCTTTAGAGGTTTAATATCCATTAAATCAAAACGAGCGTTGATTGATTTTTCAATGAAAATATCTGTTTTTTCGAAAGAAGGTGAAATATCATCCAACCAGAATTTCATCGTAATCATTAAATGAACCCATGAGGATTCTTTGATTGATGTATTTTGAATTTTTTCTAAAGTTTCTTGTTTTAATTCAATTCGGTTAATGTTTAACTCTTCGATATATTTTGTGTATTCTGTTTTTAAAGTTTTTAGAGATTTTAATTTTTTAAGATCTTTTTTAACCCTTTTTAGTGCATACACTACATAGCTTCTGTTTGCCGAGAGAATCTCGAAGAATGTGAAATAAAAACTTAATAACTTATTTCTTGCATCGTAATTTTTATAATCTTCACTTTTGTTCAAAATCAGAATCGTATTATGAAAAAATTCTGAAAAAATAGCGTCTTCAATAGTTTCAAATGAACCATAAAATTTATAAAAATCAGCTTCTTCAAAATTATTTTCTTTTGCAAAACTAAATACTGATTTAGGTTGGTGATTGTTCTCTAGAACAAATTCCATGTACCAAGAAATGATATTGTCTTTTGTGATATTTTTTTTTCGAGCCATGATGCGTTTAATTTTATGTAAATATACAAATGTTTAATTTATTTGTAGTTTTGTTAAACAATAATTTTTTGTTAAAAAGGTAAAATATTTAGAGAATAAAAAAAATAAAATTCTATACATTTGTCTGAAATTAAAAAATTTTGATCATGAATATGATTTTCAGATTGTTACTATTTCCGTTAACTATAACTACCATAACTAGTTGTAACTTTAAGAAACAAGTACCTCAAAATAATGAAGTAATTATGAATACTTCTGAAAAAAGAAATGTCAATGCCCCAGAGGGAATGATATGGGTACCAACCAAAACTTTTTTAATGGGTGCGAAAATTGAGGATAAATTTGCAATGATGCGTGAAAAGCCTGCTCACAAAGTTATTGTTGATGGTTTCTTTATTGATGCAAATGAAGTCACCAATCAACAATTTCAGAAATTTGTTGACGCTACAAAATACATAACAGTTGCAGAAAGACCAATAGATTGGGAAGTGATAAAAAAAGATTTACCTCCAGGAACCTTAAAGCCAGCAGATTCAATTTTACAGCCAGGAAGTTTAATTTTTAATAAACATGCAGAAGGGGTCGTTTCAATGCAAAACTATGGTCAGTGGTGGGCTTGGAAAATTGGTGCAAATTGGAGAGAGCCTGAAGGGCCAGGATCTTCGATAGAAGGAAAAGAGAACTATCCGGTGGTTCATGTTGCACAAGAAGACGCTTTAGCATATTGTAAATGGGCAAATAGGAGATTGCCAACCGAGGCAGAATGGGAATCAGCGGCTCAGGGTAAATTTCAAGATAATATTTATACTTGGGGAAATAAATATGAGGATTTAAATGAAAATGCGAATACTTGGCAAGGGAAATTTCCAACAGAAAATATTCCAAAAGATAGGTTTAAATATATTTCTCCTGTTAAATCATATCCTTCAAATAATATTGGATTGTTTGATATGGCTGGAAATGTTTGGGAAATGACATCAGATTTATTCAATGTCAATTATTACAAGACATTAGATTCAATGGAGGTTCTTAAAAACCCAAAAGGAGCTTCAAAATCTTATTCACCAAGCAATCCTTATCAGCAAGAATACGTAATGAAAGGTGGATCTTTTTTATGTCATCAGTCCTATTGTGCTAGTTTTAGAATATCTGCAAGAATGGGTATGGAGCCAAATTCTAGCTCTGATCATATTGGTTTTAGAACTGTTGCAACAAAAAATATTCTTGAGCAGTAATTTCTTATTATTCTGTGCAACTTTATTATTTTTATGAATAGCTTTGATAATATTAACTCTATTATCTGTTAGATTATCCACCCACTTATTTAAATTAAAAGGTTTTGTAAACGCAACTGTAAAAATACCTTCAGTATTAAATTCAGGAGGTGTTGAATTTATTTCTAACCTTTTAAAACTTCTAATAATCTAAAATTAAGATATAATTTTTCTTTCCCAACTTGTTCACTTTTAAGGAAACCTGCTTTTTCTAATTCTTTTAAGTAATTACCAACTGTTTTTAAGTTACCCAAACCTGCTTTCTCTAATTGCTTTCGCTTTGTATAGGGTAATTTAAACAATACTTCCAATAAATCTGTTGAGTATATTCTTGGTAATTTTCCTTGAATTTCAGCACCCATAACATTCATCAATTTTTCAATTTCTGCTATTTGCTTTCTGCCTCTTAATGCAGTTTGCTCTACCATACCTAACATATATAAAATCCAGTCTTCCCAATTTTCTTCTTCGGTTACTTTACAAAGGTTAGTGTAGTATTGGTCTTTATGTTCAATAATGTAACTACTTAAATAAAGCGCTGGTAAATCCAATAAATCTGTGACCTTCACGCTTTTAGCGTGACGCGATTTCGTTCAAAATCTTTTCAGCTTTATTGTCGGGGTGGCAGGATTCGAACCTGCGACCTTCACGCTTTTAGCGTGACGCGATCTCGTTCAAAAATCTTTTAGCACCTCTTTTTTTTATTTTCCTTTCTAGCATTAATGCTTCAGATTTTGAATTCATTTCTATTCTATAAATGATATTCCAATCCTTTGCTTTAGCAGTAAACCCTTTGTGATTGTATAGATGTTCTTTCAGTCTGTCTTGCACATTTTTGCTTGAGTATCCGACATAATACTTTTGTAATTGCTCGGAAAAAAGAATATAAACAGTGAACATTATTATAAAATAATAAAAGCCAAAATCTTAGGATTTCAGCTTTATTGTCGGGGTGGCAGGATTCGAACCTGCGACCTTCACGCTTTTAGCGTGACGCGATTTCGTTTAAAATCTTTTCAGCTTTATTGTCGGGGTGGCAGGATTCGAACCTGCGAC
>Ga0115572_10002231_pt1 | contig 15549 bp, 13 predicted proteins | sample COGITO_mtgs_1206_FD_88681 | JGI IMG/M metagenome (GOLD analysis project Ga0115572, IMG submission 88681) | Pelagic marine microbial communities from North Sea - COGITO_mtgs_120607 | ecosystem: Environmental > Aquatic > Marine > Epipelagic | place: Germany:Helgoland, sampling site Kabeltonne... | reverse complement strand
CGGTGGCCAAGAAAGATGCCGTTGCGAAAAAGACGGGGGCCAAGAAAAAGGCCGTTGCGAAGAAGACGGTGGCCAAGAAAGATGCCGTTGCGAAAAAGACGGTGGCCAAGAAAAAGGCCGTTGCGAAAAAGACGGTGGCCAAGAAAAAGGCCGTTGCGAAAAAGACGGCAGCATCAAATGGGAACGGCTCAAGCTGATGCGAGTCGTCACCTGGAATATCAACTCGCTCAGGGCCCGTCAGGAGCGTGTCGAAGGGTGGTTGAGTGAGGTCCAGCCCGACGTCGTGCTGCTCCAGGAGACAAAGCTCGCCGATGATGCATTCCCTATGCTCGCTTTCGAGGCGCTGGGCTACACGTGCGCTCACTACGGCCAGGGTCAGTGGAACGGCGTCGCGATTCTGTCGAGAGTCGGACTCAAAGACGTGGTGTCTAACTTCGCCGGCGACGGTGATCGCGACCCCGATGCACGGATCATTACCGCAACATGTGGGGGAGTGCGCGTTGCGAGCGTCTACGTCCCAAACGGCCGCTCGCTTGATGATGACCACTACGTCTACAAGCTCTGGTGGCTCGGGCGTTTACTCGAGCACCTCGATGCTGATCCGCATTCGGCGCCCGAACTTCCAGTCATCATTGGTGGCGACTACAACATCGCCCCCGATGAGCGAGATGTCCATGATCCGCAAGTCTTGGTCGGGGCCACGCACGGCAGTCAAGCCGAACGTAATCGGCTTGCCGAACTTGAGGCATGGGGTCTGACCGACGTGTTCCGCCGATTTCATAATGGTGATCGGATGTACTCGTGGTGGGACTACCGCGGTGGCGATTTCCACCAGGGGCGTGGAATGCGAATTGACCTGCTGATGTGCTCGCAATCGATTGTCGACCGTGCGACATGGTGCATTATCGACCGCAACGCCCGGAAGGGCAAGCAACCAAGCGACCATGCTCCTGTCATGATCGACCTCGACGACTAACAGCGGCCCGGTTGAGGTGTTCGACGAGACGCCGTCGAACCGGCCGACCTCAACCGTCTCGGCTGAGGCGAGGTGCGGCGCATACCTAATTTCGACCGCTTACTGCCGGGATCAAGTCCTCCTGAGGAATAGCCTCGCTGCCAAAGGTCCGAGCAGCCGGTGCGGAGCGTCCAACCAGTAGCGCGCCGAGTGCCACTACGTACAGCACCAGCCCGATTGTTACGGTGCGGTCGAACCCGAACGTCATCGAAGCGACAGTCGTTACCGACGATCCGATCACTGAGAAGAATCCGTTGACCGCCCAGCACCACGCAACGAAACGATCACGGTCACCATCCGATGCCGACTCCGTGAGCCCTATGGCCTGGTCAATACCAGCGGGAAGGAACACACCGAGGGCCATTCCGACCGGAAACAGCATTGCGACGACGAGCAAGATGCGGAGTGGTTCGCTCCAGGCCAGAGCGAGATCAGTGACCGGGTCACTGATAGAGAGGTAAAGCAACGTAACGGCGAGCAAAGCTGCCACGGCCGCCGGAAGTCCTTTCATGGGTTTAGCGCCGATCCTTCCAGAAAGTCGGGCGCCGACGGCAGTGGCAAGAAGCAGCGTGAATAATGACACCGACAATGACAGGGTCGGGTAGCCAAGCAAGAGAGAGAATCGCTGAATCATCGAGATCTCGATGAACATGAAGCCGAGCCCGATCGAAGCGAAGTAGACGAACATCCTGCCGCGCCCTCTTACGTGACGAGGTAGCTCGGCCCCACGCCGACGTGTGAGCGCGAAGGGGAGCCAAAGGAACGCGGACGCCACAATAAATGCGATACCGATGAGAACCAGCAGTAAACGTTCCCCGATGGCGATCTCGGTGTCCTGGTAGGAACGACTCCAGTCGCCGACGATGTCGCTGAATGGCGTGAAATGCCAAAAAAACGGCCTGTCATCATCGATTGAGGAGATGTCGTATTCGTAGCCGTCGATGATTGCGGCGACTGCTGGGTCGCTGCCGGTGATGATATCCGTGGTGATGCCGTCGCTGGGGAGTGAACCATCTGGAAGGTGAAGCGCTTCGGTATTCGGGACGCGTGCAAGCGACTGTTGGAGACGCGATACGGCATCTTTGTCCGGGGGGTTCTTGAACAGCAGCATGATGCTGAACCGTTCGAGATCAACGTCCCCGCGGTTGACGAGCAGCGCAGTTTGGCGGGAGAAATCGGTCTGTTCGTCGCGCAAAGCTTCACGAGATGTCACTAGGTAGCGGGCCGTGCGCGTCGGGCGCTCGTCGAAGTCGAAGTCGCCGAACTGCGTGACGATCATGCCGTCGGAGGTGAGGTGGTCGTAGGCCTCGGCGATCATTTCTTCGGTATAGAGGTAGCTCTCGGAGAGGACGAACGCGCCGCTAGTCGCAGCGTTGGATGCTGCGTAAGTGTCAGGAGCCACGAACCAGACCATGTCGTATTGATTGTCGGTCTGGGCCAGGAAAGTGCGGCCGTCGCCTTGGATGTAGTCGACGTTTTCGCGCGTGGTGAGGTTTCCTGCGTAGTCGGCGAATTGGTTCTCCAACAGCCCGACGGTGATCGGGTTGAGTTCGACGGCGTCAACCTGCCCGACGCCGTAGGTGAGTGCGGCCTGAATCTCATTTCCGCCAGCGGCGCCGATGATCAGAATCCGGTCAGGTTTTTGCTCTAACGCGGCAAAAGGGATCTGTCGGCTGTCATTGTCGAACCGTGCCGTCGTTGCGCGTGTTCCGTCGTAGCGCCAGATCGCTGAACCCCAGAGCCCGTCATGATGCAGGACATGGAGCGGACCAAACTCGACTGCGTCGACTCTGAACACTGCGCCCCAGTCGCCGGCGGCTACTACGTCGCCGTCGCGCAGAGACTTGGCGTTGTCGGTACGAACGTCAATGATGCCGGCAGCGAAAGTCGCTACAAGAGTAACTGCGGCGATCCCGATGATCGGTGGGTTCCAGCCGGCGCCCGTTCGGATCGTGACGCCGACGCCGAGCAGCACTAGCAACACGCTCGAGAGTAAAATCATCGCTGGAGGGCCGATGGTGAGCTGCAGCGGGACCGCTGTCAGGCAGCCGAGTGCCGCACCGGTGAGGTCCCAGAAGTAGAGCCGACGTACCTCACTCGACTCGGCGACAATTAAGCGCGCAAGGACGAGCCCCACGCCGAAGAAAACGGCCGTCAGTGCCACAGCGATCACGAGGAGTCGCGCGAGTTGACTGAGTGCCTCGCCGGGTGAGCCAGCCCAGATCAGGTTGGTGTCGGTTCCGATGCGAGCTACGACAAGGTAGGAAATCGTGCCGATGAGCCCCGCAATTGGAGAGGCGATGCGAACAAGCCGGAGCGTCTCAACACTGCGGAGGCGCGACGACAAAGCGAGCGCCGAACTGGCAGCCCCGAGACCGAGCAATGCGAGCCCGATTACGAAGTATGTGTAGTAGTAGAAGAGCTTGAACGAGATCACTCGCGTGTAAGCGATCTCAAGTGATAGGCCAACGAAGCCGACGATGAATGCCGAGGTGAGTCGGAGTCTTAGGTGTCGTGGCGATGCGGTGGAGTATTCGTTATTCACGTGTTCCGCCGGACTTGCCACTAGGAAAAGGTTACCGTGCCGTGATGTTGAGCTTCGGCATTGGCGACCCGCCGATGAGGTCGACTACGACCTCGAGGTCATTGGGTGTCGTGTGCACGTGTGGGGACAATCGTAGGCCCGACGGTCGGTGGTCCACTTCCACGCCAACGTTCAGCAGTTGGTCGACGCATTGTGCGTCGGCGGCGACGATGCACGTGCCACTTCGGCGTTCGGCGGGATGGGGACTGACGACGCGATCGCCGAGGCGATCTATGAGCAGGTCAGTGAGCGCAAGGTTTGCTGATCGGATTGTGTCGACACCGATGTCTGCAATCGTCTCGACTGCAGTGCGCGCAACGGCGAACGGCAGCACGGTTGGGCTCCCTCCCCAGAAGCGGAGTGCGTCGTCGGCGTCGCGGTATGAGTGGATGTCGAACTCGAAGGGCTCAGCGTGGGAGAACCATCCGACGTCTGTCGGGTGGCACCGTCCGATCGTCTCCGGTGCGGCCCAGAGCCATCCCGCTCCGGGGCCGCCACTCAACCACTTGACGCACGATCCGATGATGAAGTCGGCGCTCCAGGTATTGACATTGATGGGGATGATGCCGGCCGATTGGGCGACGTCGACGACCGACACGATGCCGCGTGCCCGGGTGATTTTGGTGATGCTCGCAGCGGGTAGGAGTTCACCGGTGTTGGAGTGGACATGAGTGATCAGCGCTACGTCGACACCATTACCCAGGTGGTGGTCCCACAGGTCGAGATCTGAGGCGTCTTGCCCTCGCTCGATGTAGCGCACGCGGTAGCCGGAACGTTTGCAGACATATCCCAACGAAGGAAAGGCGTCCTCAGTCATCACGATCGTCGGGTTCTCGATGCCGAACGTGGATCGAAGTGCGCCGAGGATCTTGGTCAGTGAGCTACTGACGTTGCTCTGCGGGCAGACCGACGCCCGTTCACCACCGATTAGGTGTGCAAGTTCGTCTCTGAACCCGTCGACGGTGCTGAGCCAGTGGGGCCACGCGTGCGCCGGGTCCGATTCCCATACGCTGAGGTAGTCATCGATCGCCGCCCTCGTTCGCGTAACGGGAAGGCCGACCGAGTGGCTAAGAAGATAAACGCCGCTGCGGGTCACGAAATGTTCGGCGTAGGGCTCCGACAGGGCGGTCATGCGTCGAGTAGCGACCGGAGACGTTCGATGTCAGCGTGTCGGGTCGGGATGTCGTCGCGTGGGACTGCGAGACGTCGGTCACGGAGGTCTTCGAGCGCCTGTAGTAGCACTGCGAGCGGCGGTCCGCTTGCAGTGATTCCCTCGAGGTGAGCGCTTGGAATTTGCCCGGCAGGGCGGGCGATGAAGTTGTGGACGAGATCGTCGTGATGCTGGGCGGCGGCAGCGCCGTGGGCGGCGCAGACCTCAAGGTACGCGGCTGCGTGTCGTCGGAACCAGTTGGGGCCGCCTCTGTCGGCGTGATCGAGGAGGCTGTCGAGCAAGTTGGGATGACGGAACGACTCGTGCAGTCGGCGCTGCTCATCTGGGGTGAGGTATGGGAACTTTTCGAGGACTACCTGTGTGTACGAGGGGTCGGTCGGGCTGCATAGTCCGAGCAACATGTCGATTTGGTTGAACGCAGCAAAGTCGCCGGCGTTCGCCCCCCGGTATTCCTGCGAGCCGACTCGGTATGGCTTGTAGTAGGGGCGAACGCAAAAGAAGAACTCATCGACGTCGAGGACCTGGCCCAACTTGGTGTTCAGTTTGAACGCGTCCTGGAGGGCGTTGCGCGCATCGATTAAGAGATCGAGGACGGCCGGGTGCGAAACACCCATTGGATGGATTCGGCCGAGTGCGTCAGCGGCGCGCATATACGCGAACGCCGAGCGAGTGTTATAGGTAAGGAACGTTGTCTCCGCCGGTCGCCAGGTGAACGTCCGGTAGACCCCGTCGACAGCGCGGTTGTAGGTCTCCATGTGGCTCGTGACGAATCGCGGTGCCGTGCCGACCGTGGCACCGAGGTGCATTGCGAGGGCCGACGCCTCAACGAGCGGCGACGTCCGCTCACGGCTTGGTTCGGTGATCTCGTGTCGCCTGCAAGCTGCCATGTAGTAGCCGACGTTTCCCAGGAGCTCGAAGGCCAGATCGAAGCCTTCGTCGGTATTGCCCTCGTCAAGGAGTGGAGCGATCAATTCGCGGCCTTCGTCGACCAGCTGAGCCTTCAGATCATTGCCGATACCACGCACGTCGATGCGGTTGTCCCGCTCGGCGTAGCGATCTTCTAGTTGTGTGTTGATGTCGACGAAGCGGCTGCGTATCCAGGCGTCGAACGCAGCAACCCGGGGTGTTGTCGCAGAGTGTTCCTGAGCAGGGATCATGTGGTCCTTTTCTAGATCGATGCTGCCTCCTGCCCGCCAACATGAGAACGGTGTCGCATCTCGCAGGTCGACTGTATCGTACGCGCATGGCCAACGAGAGAGCAGATCTCACGACACTGGCCGGCCGGGACCTTTCGGAGCGTGCGGATACGCGTCGCACACGTGACAAACTGGTTGAAGCATTGCGGCAGTGGGTGACTATGCACGGTGCACCACCACAGCGCCTCGCAGAGGTTGCAGAGTTGGCGGGAGTGTCGAATGCGACTGCGTACCGACACTTTGCGTCGCTTGACGACGTCATCCAGGCAGTCGTCCTTGAATTGCCGGTACGTGCTGTCGAGCTTTTTGAGACCACCAACACCGGCGACGATCCGCTCGACGCGTTTCGACAATGGAATCGGTGCTGGGTCGAGGCCTGTTTGGAGTGCGGCGGGTTGGCAGTTCACCTCCGGTCGCCAGCTGGTTTCCTACAGCGGCGCAATGAGGGTGACCCGGTCATCGGATATGCATGCGACCAAATCGAACCGCTACTAGCGGCGTTGGCAGGCGACACCACGCTGATGTTGTTCACGTGGAACCTCACCAGCGATCCGCGTGAAGTGCTCGACCTGCACCGGCTGGGCTGGGACGTGTCTCGCATTGCGGAGTTCGTGACCCGTTCAGTTCTAGCTACGCCGTCGGCCGTCTGAAGAGGTGAAGGCGTTGCGGTCACTATCGGTCGGTCACCACTTGTCTGTGCGTACGCCTACTCTGTCGTACTGATCGCCCAGCACGACACCCAACTTGCGAACCTCGCCGTCGTTGAGGTGAATGCCGGGGCGACCGTGAGCCCACCGGTAGTTGCAGATCACTCCGACGTCGCCTGTGCGCCAGTTGATCGGCATGCCGAATTCGTCGTAGAGGTCGACCCACTCTTGGATCTCCTCGGGCGAGATCTCGCTGTCATCGCCAAAGGTCATGTGCAGTGGTCGCTCCTGGTATGGGAGATGCTGGACGAGCGGCCACGTATCAAACCACATACCGTGATCGGCGAGACTGCTGTACAGGACGTTGCGGTCAAGGTGATCGAAGTATTCGAATGCCGAGCAGTAGAAGCGTGTCTTGAGGAGACGGTCCGGACCCCACTCCACGGCGAGGCGTTGATCGCGGGCGCGGCTGGCGGCGAGGTTGGGGTCGTCAGTGTCGAATGATTTCTGCCAGTGGTTGTACACGCCGAACTCGGTCTTGTCTGCGAACTCATCGCGATCGGTGAGGTTGCGGTGATAGCAGACGCCGAGTTCCTTGAGTTTCTGGCCGAAAGCGGTACTGAGGAGTTTCTCGGTTGCTCCGATGGAATCGGACACGAATGTTGCGCCTCGGCTGACGCCGTGGTCTCCTGGCCCCGGTTGAGGCAGCACATCCTTGGCGAGGAAGCTGATGACGCGGGTACTGCGGCCGACATAGGCCATTTCGTGGTGGTAGTGGAGCCAGGCTGCGAGTGGAGCACCGATCTCGTACACGTTCGGCGCAATGTTGTCCCGTGGGTTTGCTCCGCCGTCGTAGGGCATCTCGCTGTCGATGATGAGTTTGGCGACCGAACGCATGTCTACGAGGTCGGTGAGACCAGTGTTGATGAGGTGCACCAACCCGACGCGATCGTAGACCTCGCGCATGCGGCGGCCGAGGGGGCTGTCGCGTCGAACATCGCTTGCTTCGATGGCGAATTTACTGCAGTCGATGGTGAACGTGGAGGGGTCGGTTGGTGCTGTTCCCGACCACCACGAAGGCTGAACTACGTTCTCTAGCGGGGCGAACTCGGAATGTTCCACGATGGCCATATTGGGCCTCCGATCACTACTGTCCTCGGTCGGAACCCAATCCCGACTACTTCGATCGGGAATGGTACACGATGATTCTGGCAGCGCCGCATCGACTTAGATTTATCCTGAAGTTCTGATGCCGGTTGCGATTGCGTTGATCGTCAACTGGATCCCGCGCTGAACGAGATCAATCCCCGCTGCATCAGGGTCGCTGTTGCGTTGCCGGCGCAACAGGTCGCCTTGCATAACAGGGGGGATTGAGATACGGGAAGCGATTGCGAAGGCTGAGTGCGAGCAGTGGGTTGTCGCGGAGCGGATCGGGCTACCCGGTGCTCTGTTCTTACCACTTGCTTGTGATCTGGTGTCCGGCTTCGATCGACGTGCAGGTCCTCGGCGGTGTTCGCCGGCAGCTACAGCCAGGCGAACGCGTGGATCACGTTATGGATCCGACCCTTCGGCTGCGGGCCGAGCATGGCCTCAAGGTCAGCGACCGAACTGGTCCCAGTCCTGCGAGCGGTATAGCGACTCGTCGGACAGATTCGATCAGCTTGAAGGTCTCATCACTCGCTTGCTCGCAAACCACGTCTCCGAGGATCCGGTCCAAGAGGCGGATGTGGTTACCAAGTGCCTCGCAGTCATCAGCGATGTCGGTTGGATGGGGCGAAGGGGTTAGCGGCGATGCGGTGGTTGCGAATGCAGCGGAGTTGGTCGGCGCCAGACCAGTCAACTCGCTGCGCGGCCGAAGTGCGTCATGGTGGCGCGCTGAATTCGCTGCGCGACTGGAACCTCAAAATAGCTCACCGCTCAAGGGTGGCCTTGAGGTTGGCCATCGTGGTCCGGCATGCTTCTTCTAGGTTGTCGCGCCGACCTTCGATCCTGCCCGGGTAGACATCGGGCAGAGCGAGCAGCGGAGCATGGAACGATTCAGTGACGATGGATCCGTCCCCATCGGACTCGATCGTGTACCTCCACTCGGTGGCGTGCTCGAAATCAGGTGGGACCACATACGCAAACTCGGCCGCAGATTCAAAAACCGTGACAGCGCAGTCGGCATGCCACTCGTAGTTGCCCGCCCGGTTGTACCCGCGGAACCTTGCGCCCAACGCGACCTCGCTCGATCCATCCAGGAACTTGCAACGCTGGTTCTCTGGACTGAGCTCCGGGAGTAGATCCAGATCTGTGAGCAGCGCAAAGACCGTCTCTGGTGAGGCATCGATCCTGACTCTTGCCGAGCCACGTACCGGTGAGTGTTCCATTTTGGCGTGGTCCACAGCACTCAGCCTGCCACGGGATGGTCTCGCTCGGCGACCCCGCCGGCTCCGGCAGGTGAGGGGGTTCGGAGTCAGCGAGACACTCCGCTGACGTCGCGGTTGTGCGACTCCCAGAACAGAGGCTGTAGCGTGCGCTCTATCAGCAACATCGCCTCGGACTGCGGGCTTGGTACTGCACTGAGCGTAACTTCTTTTGCCGCCGTGCGGCCTGCAGTCCGCTCACGAGCGTGATACTGCGCGACATTTCTTGATCGCCCGCAACCATGTGTTTCGATGTGGGCGCTGATCAATTAGGTCCCGACTGGTTCCGCGCTCGTCGGTTGTTGCGAGCAACCCGACGATGCGTCTTCTCGATGATTGAGTGCCGAGCGCCGTGGTTCAGTGGCCTGCGAGGCTTGCGACAACCGGAGCGAAACTGTCGGCCTCGGCACCTCCAACAATCACGTAGCTGAAGCCGAATTCCTCGCGGCGGGCAACCAGGTCGTCGATGATCTGTTCGACCGAACCGATGAGCGCGAACGGCGACTCACGGATCATCTGCTCGTTGACGCCGATCATGTCGGCCATCGCAGCAATCTGCGTGTCGCGTTCGTCGGTGACGCTGACGAAGAACGTGCGCACGTTCATCTCGATTGCGTCGAGTCGCCCGGCTGCCTGTGCTTCATCGGCGACGATCGCAACCTTGTCAATAACTGCTTCACGCGTCATCGTCGCGATTGCGTCTGGACCGATCACGCCGGCGCGCAGAGTTCCATTGACGCCAATGGTGTCCGCCTCGCGAGCGGCGATTCCGAGAACCCGTTTACCCCCGCCACCGATGATCACCGGTGGATGAGGGCCCTGAATCGGCTTTGGGAACCCATTGTGCTCGTTAATGGTGTAGTGCTCACCCTCGAACGAGAAGACCTCGTTGCCCATTACGCCCTTGATCACCGCAAGGCCCTCCACGAACCGGTCGATACGCACCCCGGCTCGGTCGTAGGGAATTCCGGCCTGTTCGTAGTCGGCGATCATCCACCCAGCGCCGAGCCCGATTTCAACGCGACCTCCCGAGAGAACGTCCATAGTCGCAAGTTCCTTCGCGAGGACCAGTGGATGTTTGTAGTCGTTGTCAAAAACGAGAGCACATGCCCGAAGCGTCGTCGTGGCGCTCAGAATTGCTTGCAGGCCAGGGACCGGAGCGAACTGTTGATCGAAGTGGTCGGGCATCGTGGCAACGGCGTAGCCATGCGTTTCTATCCTTCGCGCCTGCTCGGTCCAGTCGCCACCAGTCGGGCTTGTTGTGAGTTGTACACCGAAGCGGAACGGGCGTCTCGGGAACGGGCTTGAAACGTCATTCACGATCATTGATGCTAACTGTCGACTGCGGGCACGAATCCGGCGACGCGAAGAGTGCCCCATGACCTCGCCGGACTCGCTGGCGCCACTAGCGTTTCAATCGCTGTGCAACGTCTCTCGTGGATCCCCAGAATGCTGCTCGTGATAGCCGCTGGAGCGTTGCTAATCGTGGCGATCGTGGTTGCCGTCGCGCCGCGACTCTGGAACATCGCAAACGCTCATTCTCAGGTGCCGGTGACTCTTCCTGCGTTTGAGGCGCTGGCTCAGCGCACCTACGTCTACGACGCTGACGGCAACGAAATAGCGGTGTATGAGCTTGAGAACTCTCAACCGATTAATTACGAAGACATTCCCGATGAAGTCATCCAGGCCTTTCTCCTCATCGAGGACAAGGAGTTCTTCACCCACGACGGCGTGAACGTACGAAGCCTCTTTCGGGCGACGCTGTCGAACTTCGCCTCTGATGCGCCACAACAGGGCGCGTCGACGATCACGATGCAGGTGGTCAAAAATGATTTCCTCGCCGGCCTCGAACGCGACGGCCGCTACAAGCTTCTCCAAATCCAATATGCGAAGCGGCTCGAGAAGGAGATGAGCAAAGAAGTCATTCTTGAGCGGTATCTCAACACTGTTTTCTTCGGTAACAACGCGTACGGCATCCAGGCTGCGGCCGAGACGTACTTCGGGACAACCGCGACCGATTTAGACTTCCTTCAAGCTGCGTTCCTTGCCGGCCTTGTACGTTCGCCGTCCGGATTCGATCCGATCAACGAGCCTGAACGCAGCCGTGCCCGCTGGATTCAGGTCTTAGACCGACTCGTTACCGAAGGTGTGATCACTGAGGACGAGGCAGAGTTCCTCGAAGAGGACTTCGTGCTGCCGGAGCGGGTCAAGGTCATTCCGGGCCGCGAGAACCGCCGGACCTACTTCACAGAGGCGCTGCGCGACTACCTACTGAATCGATCGACGATTCTTGGCGCAACTCCGGAGCAGCGGTACAACCAACTCTTCCGCGGTGGCTTGCGAATCCACACGACGCTTAAGCCTGGAATGCAGGCGGCCGCGGAACGCGCCCGCGACCTGCTCCCCGACACGACAGAGGGTTTCGACGCTGCAATCGTCTCGCTTGATGCAGAAAGCGGAGCAATTCGGGTGATGGTGGGAGGGCGCGAGTTCAAGCCAGGGGAGCGTGAGCTCAACATGGCGCTCAGCCCCCGCCAGACCGGGTCCAGCATCAAATATTTTATCCTTGCGGCGGCGATTCAGGCCGATGCCCAGGGTGGCGACCTGATCGATGGTCAACGGGGATGTGCGCTGCCGAGCGGTGACCCGAACGAGCCGGTGTTCCAGATCAACGGCGGTGCTTCGGGCTTCGTTGGCAACCTTCGCGACATCACGGCTCGTTCGATCAACTGCGGATTCGCTCGCTTGTCGCAGATTGTTGGATTGAATCGAGTCGTCGACACGACTTACCGGATGGCTGAGTCAGCGTATCTCTATCGCAACCAGCCGGAGTCGGACCGCGAGCCGGTGCAGCCGTTCGCTAGCTTCGCAACGGGCGCGAACGAAATGACGGTGCTTGACATGGCCGCCGGGATTCAAACCCTGGCCAACGAGGGTGTGCACAAGCAGCCGTATTACGTGGAGTTCATCGAGGACCCTGAGGGCAATCGAGTGCACACGCACTTTGACCAAGGCAGAAATATCCTCGATCGCGATACAGCGCTCGAGACGGTGGACATTATGAAGGGCACAATCACCTACGGAACCGGGCGGCAGCGAGCGCCGCTCGCAGATGGCCGCCCGGCATTCGGTAAAACTGGCACCCAGGAGAACAACACGAACGCGTGGTTTGTCGGGGGGACCACGCAACTTTCGACAGCCGTTTGGGTTGGGGACCCCGACGCCTACACCCCGATGATCGGAATTGAGGGCTTCGAGTTCAGCAAGGTGCAGGGCGGGACATACCCCGCGCAGATTTGGAAGAGCTACATGGACGGCGCTCACTTTGGTCTTCCAGTCGAAGATTGGGACGCGCCGGCGCCGCCGACACGGGCCAACGCCCGGCTTGTGCTTCCGGGCAATGAGTGTGAAGTCGCTATTGTCGGCACATCGGGTGGCGAGCCTGTCGAGTCCCTCGAACCCGAAGCGCCGCCGGCGGCTGTCGAGCAGTTTCAGGTAGAGCCGCCGCCTCCCGAAGGACCAGGCGAGCCAGCGCCTGTCGAGACCACTCCAGTCGTTGTTATCACCGTGAAGAGTGAGCTCGGGACGACGATTGCGCCCGATAACCTTGACCCGAATCACCCCCTCCCGTCGGTTGCGATCAACCGAATCATCGAACCCTGCTAATCAGCAAGGGTCTCAGTCCGAGTTTCGTCTGCATGGGACTGAACGCCTGCTTGTGGTGCGTGCCATGATGCGGGAGATGACCTACGGCGCAGATGCGGCAACCAGCGACGACGAGTCGCGTACAGGAAGCACCGCAGCTACTCGTCTGCTTGACCTGCAGCGTGTGGACACCGAATCCGATCAGCTTGTGAATCGCCGGGAACGGCTGGAAGAACGCCAGCAGCTCTTGACTGTTTCCGGTCACTTGAAGGAATGGGAGCGTCTGTGTGCGGCGATGCGCGCGCGAATAGATGAGTTGACAGCGGTCATCGAACGGTCCGAGTCCGAAGCCTCCGCGGCCGCCACGGACAAGGAGCGTCTTCAAGCTCAGCTGAAGACGATTATCGTTCCGCGCGAGGCTGAAGCTTTAATGCATGAGATTACGACGCTCGATGAGCAAATCGACGCCCTCGACATTACTGAGATCGAGGCACTCGAGGAGCAGTCGACCATCGATGATCAGCTGACCGATCACCTCCGCGCCGAGCAAGGTCTCCTGGACGCCGTCAGATCGGCAGACCTTGCGTTGCAGCGCGCTACGTCGGAGATCGAAGCCGAGCTGGCGGTCTTGGCCGACGAACGAACTTCACGTCGCGCAGCGTTTGGGGACCTGATGCTGGTTCATTATGACCGTGTCCGGGCATCGTCGGGTGTCGCCGTCGCACAGCTGGTGGGTCACCGTTGCGAAGGTTGCCACCTTGACTTGTCGGCGGCCGAGGTCGACGACGTCAAAGACGAAGCGGCTTCCTCGGAGGGGGTTGCCGATTGTCCTAACTGTGGCCGAATGCTCGTGGTCTGAACCGGGCGTCGTGTTTTTCTGGTTCATTGCGACAGCAGTAATAACGGTTGGGTTCGTGTTCCGCGACCCAACTTTCGACAATCGGCTTTTGATGGTGGGCTCGGTTCTGCCCGGTTTTGACATCGTGTTCGGGAGATCAAGGGTGCTGCACAGTGTGACTGTGAGCATTGCATTGCTCACCCTTGTGATGCTTGCGACCGATCGGGGGAGTGTGCGCCGCAAGACGCTGCTTGGTCTCCCGATCGGAATGATTCTGCACCTTGTGTTCGACGCGGCATGGAACGACACGGCAACATTCTGGTGGCCCTTCACCGGCCTGGCTTTCGACGACGTCGGGATGTCAATCACGGACCGGGGCTTGGTAAGCGTGGTGCTGGAGGCGGCAGGATTTGTTCTGTGCATTTGGCTGTGGCGAATAAATGGGCTTGGCGGTGCGGCTCGTATGCGGCGCTTCCTCGCTGATGGCCAACTCATCACCACACCCGAGCGCCGAGCGTGAAGAAGGCCCTCAACTCGGGGATGTGACACACTCGGCGCTGTGCTGATCTTGTTACGACACGGCCGGACGGCGGCTAACGAGGCCGGTCTCCTGCAGGGGCGGTTGAATCAAGATCTCGATCAGCTTGGCCGTCACCAAGCAGAGGCTGCGGCTCGTCACCTGTCTGGGATCGAGGGCGGGATCGAGGCTGTGATCTCGAGTCCGCTTAAGCGTGCGCAGCAGACCGCCGCAGCGTTCGGGCTCCCTGTCGAAGTTGATGAGCGCTGGATCGAACTGTCTTATGGAGAGTATGAGGGTGTGTCGCAGGTGGACGTGCCCTCTGAGGTTTGGCAGTCCTGGCGGAACGACTATTCGTTCGTGCCTGTTGGCGGCGAGTCGTTGGAGACGCTTGATTTGCGGGTGCGTGGTGCGTGTGACGAGCTCGTTGAACGGGCGTCGCGTGGGCATGTTGTTGTCGTGAGTCATGTGTCGCCGATGAAGTCGGCGGTCGCATGGGCCCTCGGTGTCGACATCGGTATCTCATGGAATTGCCACCTCGATCACGCCAGCATCTGCCGGGTTCAGATGCGCGGACGCCGTCCGATTCTGTCGTCGTTTAATGAGACGGTGGATGTAGACAAGGCCTGACTCATGAGGGCTGCCTTGCCGACGCCGACCGAGATTGCTGAACTCGCCGACATCCTCACGGTCGAACTTACAACTATTGGGCGACGTAGCGGCCGACCGGCCCGGATCGAGATTTGGTGGTTCTATATCGAAAAGCGCTTCGTAATCACCGGTACTCCGCGCCCTCGCGATTGGTTTGCCAACATCGGCAGCCATCCCGGGGTGATAATTCATGCCAACGGTGCGGACTACGCAGCCGTCGGGCGGGTGATCAATGACGAGGTATTTCGTCGACGGGTGCTCACAGACCCGGTGACCAGCTGGTACCGATCTCGTGCTGACCTGGCAGAAATGATCGGTTGTTCACCGATGGTCGAAATTGACTTTAGCAGCGGGTTGTCTTAGCGCGACTAGGAGGCGTAGTCATTCGATACCGCGTCGGTCCTTTCCCGGAAGCCACGGTGTTCTTGGTTGCCTTCCATGCTTTCCGCCTGATTGTTCTTGAACGGATACGCGGTAACACCCGGCCGCAGTCGGTCGTTCCCGGCCGAATCGGTAGCACGCCGCTAGCACGGCGGCACGGGGACTTTGCGTAACCCCAGGTAGGGCGTGGGTGCAATGGTGAGGCAACTTATAAGCGGGGCTCTGTAACCCCGTTTCTCACCGTTGCCCCACGTTCCCCGTTCTGGCTCACTAGCTGGGGTTTCGTGCCTTTGGGGTGTTCCGTGTTCCCCGCCGATATTCGGCAGGTTGTTAGATCGTTGTTAGATCGAGATGGTGGCCGGCTGTCGTTGCCTTGACGGCTTCGCGGCTAGGTTCGCTGTCGTGCGAGCTTTAGCGGTAGCGGTAGCAGCGGCGATGATCGCGGTGACGGGTGCCGGCACCGTCGACGCCGAACCGCGCAGCATCCATGAAAGCATCG
>Ga0115572_10002230_pt1 | contig 15550 bp, 13 predicted proteins | sample COGITO_mtgs_1206_FD_88681 | JGI IMG/M metagenome (GOLD analysis project Ga0115572, IMG submission 88681) | Pelagic marine microbial communities from North Sea - COGITO_mtgs_120607 | ecosystem: Environmental > Aquatic > Marine > Epipelagic | place: Germany:Helgoland, sampling site Kabeltonne... | reverse complement strand
GTAACTGTCTATCGCTGCGCCTAGCTCACGCTTATCCAGCAGGGCATTACCCATATTGCTAAAGGCTTCTGTATGGTCAGGTTTGAACTTGATAGCCTGTTTAAAGCTGTCTATTGCTGCGTCCAGCTCACCTTTTTCCTTCAGCACATTTCCCAAGTTATTGTAGGCTGCAGCATAATCAGGCTTGATCTTGAGGGCCTGTTTATAACTGGTTATTGCTGCCTCCAACTCACCACTATCCTTCAGGGCATTCCCCATGTCGCTGTAAGCCTCAGCGTAATCAGGCTTGATCTTGAGGGCCTGTTTATAACTCTCAATCGCCGCCTTTATGTCACCCTTTTTGTGCTGCACACTACCCAGATTGATATACACACCCGCAAAGTCGGGCTTGATCTTCAGGCCGCTTTCATAATTCAAAATCGCTGTATCCCATGCACCGGTTTTTTTGTGCATATTGCCCATATTAAAATAGATATCAGCATCGTTGGGTTTAAGTTTAAGCCCCTGTTTAAAGCTGTCGATCGCGGTGCTGTACATACACAGGGCCGCTCTTGAGGAGCCTTGCAGATTGTACAAAACAGGAACTTGGGGAAATTCCTCTAACAGCAGATCCAGCTTTGATAGGACCTCTGTAAACTGGCCTTGATTATACAGTGCCATCACCGCTTGTATCTGTTGCGGGGACGGCGCTGATCCTTCTGGGCGTGTCACAACATCCGTTGATTTCATCCGTTGATATCCCCGAAGGGCTTTTGTATTTTTGGGAAAACTTGTCAAAATGTCCTTGTAAATCGTCTCTGCGGCAGTCAGCTCGGCATTTTCAATCAACCGTGCCGCCCGGCGCAGGGCTTTATCCACGTCTAAGGACATTGAAAAACTCCAAAAACAAATTCACGATGACCGAGCTTTTGCGCAGCGGCGCGCCAATTTTTTGAAAATAGACACAGAACAACAAAGATAACGTATATGAATATGACCAGTATCGCGAAAAAAGTGCGACAATCAAGTCTGGGCGTCATGCGCCCTAAAAGTTAAAAATCTGTAGGCCACTATTGACCAAAGGAGCCCACACCCGCCGCTATGGCAGGTGCGGAGTTTGCATTTTACCGCCTCGTCTAGTCGATGACAGTTAGTCGATGACAGTCACCCGGCGCATCACGTCCGGTGCGCCAATAACAGCTCCATTTGGTCCAAGGCCAAGCTTGATTGCATCAACCACATCCATACCATCGGTGACCTTGCCGACCACTGTGTATTTTCCATTCAGGAAATGCCCGGGGGCGAACATGATAAAAAACTGGCTGTTGGCGCTGTCAGGGTTCGAACTGCGCGCCATGCCGACGATGCCGCGGTCATAGGGTACCTCTGAAAATTCCGCTTTCAGATCAGGCTTGTCCGAGCCACCCATACCGGCACGGCTGGTATCTGCGCCTGCTTTGCCATATTGAACATCGCCGGTTTGCGCCATAAAGCCATCTATCACCCGATGAAACACCACATTGTCATAAATGCCATCTGCCGCCAAAGCAGCGATATGCGCCACATGGTTGGGCGCCACATCCTCTAAAAGATCGACGGTGATCACGCCGTTCGCGCCCTCGCCTGCCACTTCAATCTGTAATCCGGTTGCCAAAACCGGTGCGGCCAAAAAACTGAATACTGCTGCAAGCTTATACATCGGCGGCCACCTTTACTGAGATCATTCGGTCAGGACTGACAGGAGGTTCCCCGCGCACGATCGCATCGACATGATCCATGCCCTTGAGCACACGACCATAGACCGTGTACTGGCGGTTGAGGAAATGATTGTCGCCAAAATTGATGAAAAACTGACTATTGGCCGAGTTGGGGTTCTGGCTGCGCGCTGCCGCCAATGTTCCGCGATCATGCGGAACGCCCGAAAACTCCGCCATCAAATCTGGCAGGTCAGAGCCCCCAGTGCCCGCCATACGCAAATTGAAATCATCTTCCATATCGCCGTTTTTCACATCACCGGTTTGCGCCATAAAGCCGTCTATCACCCGGTGGAACGCGACATTGTCATATTCTCCACCACGGGCCAGCTCTTTCATCCGCGCGCAATGTCCGGGCGCGATATCAACCAGCAACTCCACAATAACTGTTCCATCCTTCAATTGGATCAAGACGGTGTTTTCGGGATCCTTGATGGCCGCATCCAGCTTTGCTTTGCCCTTGGCGGCTGCTTTCTTAGCCTTAGGTGCCGGTTTTTTTGCCTTGGCAGCTTTGGTTCCGCCAAGCGCCTGTTTGATCAAAGCCTTAATCTGTTTACGGCTTTTTTCAGTCAACATTTTATTTTTACCATATTCCACCTTGCCGGTAGCGATCATCTCGGCCAAATCAGCTTCCGCCATGCCTGCCGCAGCCAATTCGTCTAAAATCAAAGATTTTTGTTTTTCATTGCGATATTTAATCCCATCGGCCATCCCGGCTCTCCTTCGCGCTGTAAGTTTAACTTTATCTAGTCTGCTTACTGCAGGGGGACAAGCTGAGACATTGACGCAAGCCACAGGATCAACCAAACAGCGGTTTAAGTGCAGAGTTACCAAGGCAGAGGCGTGAGATATGAGCTGGAAAACACTTGAGGACATTCATCTTACCAATCAAAGGGTACTCGTGCGGGTCGATATCAACGTACCTATGCAAGAGGGCGCCGTTACCGATGCCACCCGAATCATCCGCATTGTCCCAACGGTGCAGACCATTCTAGCCGCCGGAGGCATACCGGTGCTACTGGCCCATTTCGGGCGTCCAAAAGGTCAGCGCCAGCCCGAGTTCAGTCTGCAGCCACTGATTGCCCCACTTGAACAGGCGCTCGGAACTTCGGTGATGTTTGCCGCAGACTGTATCGGCGCAGGCCCGGCTGCGGCCCTGCAAGCCCTGCCAAAAGGGGACGTACTGCTGCTGGAAAATACCCGCTATCACGCGGCAGAAGAGACCAATGACCCTGCATTTGCCGCGCGGATGGCCGCGCTTGGCGATGTGTATTGCAATGACGCCTTCTCAGCCGCGCACCGCGCCCATGCGAGCACAGAAGCCTTGGCACGTTTGCTGCCCTCCTGCGCCGGTCGACTGATGGCGGCAGAGCTTGATGCGCTCGAAACCGCCTTGGGCGCCCCCAAACATCCGGTTGTAGCGGTGGTGGGAGGGGCAAAAGTCTCGACCAAACTGGCGCTGCTCGGCAATCTGGTCACCAAAGTTGATCACTTGGTCATTGGCGGCGGCATGGCCAACACGTTTCTCGTCGCCCAAGGCTATCCGGTCGGTACATCTCTAGCCGAGCATGATATGAAAGCTACTGCCAAGGATATTCTGGCACGCGCCGCAGCGGAAGGTTGTGAAATTATCCTGCCCAGCGACGTTGTTGTCGCCCGCGAGTTCACCGCCAATGCCCCGCATCAAACAGTTGCGGCCAACGCCTGTCCGGCCGACCGCATGATCCTGGATGCCGGCGCGCAAACAATTGCGCGAATCACCGATTGTTTTTCTACTGCCAAAACTCTCATTTGGAACGGGCCTTTGGGAGCCTTCGAACTCGACCCTTTTGATACCGCCACTAACGCCGCCGCGTGCGAGGCGGCCAATTTAACCAAGGCAGGACATTTGGTATCAATTGCCGGGGGTGGTGATACCGTGGCGGCCCTGAATAAAGCAGGCGCTGCAGACAATTTCACCTATCTGTCCACCGCTGGTGGCGCATTTCTGGAATGGATGGAAGGCAAAACCTTGCCTGGGGTGGCAGCGCTTGAAAATGGGCCGAAGCCCCAGTAAAAATCTTAACCTTTACAGGCAAAATTCTTGTAAAGTCTGTCTGCTACAAAATACCCGTTTGGTGTTAGCGCAAACACAATTGAAACTGTAAACCACCTCGCTTAGAGCCGATGCAGATGCGTTCGGGCATCAGCGTAAGACTGCACCATTTATCCAAATGGTCGGCATCGTGTAACGGACAGAGGCGGGCCAAAATATGAACAATATCGAGCAAAGAGCCAAGATTTTATCGGCAGATGGTTTCATCGCAGCGTTGGATCAAAGCGGTGGTTCAACCCCCAAAGCCCTAAAATTATACGGGATTGATCCCACCGGTTACAATGGGGACACAGAGATGTTTGATCTGATCCACGCTATGCGCGCCCGGATCGTGCAATCAAAAGCCTTCTCAACAGATCACATTGTTGGGGCCATTTTATTCGAGCAAACCATGGACCGGATGATTGGAGGCCTGCCTTCCGCCGACTATCTGTGGAAAACCCGTGGCGTCGTCCCCTTTCTGAAAGTCGATAAAGGCCTTGCCGCCAATACCGATGGGGTGAGCCTGATGAAACCTATAGACGGGCTCGATGCACTGTTGCAGCGCGGCGTTGAGGCCAATATTTTTGGCACAAAGATGCGTTCTTTGATCGAGAGCGCCTCAGAAAGCGGCATTGAAGCCGTGGTGGCGCAACAATTCGAGGTCGCAAAGAAAATCCTCGGCCACGGCCTGATTCCGATTATTGAACCCGAAATCAGCATTACCGCAACCGACAAAGCTGCCGCCGAAGGCCTGCTGTTGCAAACCATCAGCCGTCACCTTGACAAAATGGCGCCAGATCAAGAAATCATGCTAAAGCTGACCCTGCCCGAAACCGCCAATCACTATGCCCCGCTGGTGGCCGATGATCGTGTGCTGCGAGTGGTGGCCTTATCAGGTGGCTATGACCGCAAGACCGCGACGGATATGCTGGCCAAAAATGCCGGTGTGATCGCCAGTTTTTCACGCGCGCTTACCGAAGGGCTGTCCATTCAGCAAAACGACGCCGCATTTGATACCACACTCGGTCAGGCGGTCACGGAAATATACGATGCGTCGGTGTCGGGCTAATACAAAATTGGGCCTTCCAGACCCTGATCTCAATCTAATGTAAGATTTGTTCATTTTTGGGATTCACAAACAGAATCACCTGTGCAATCATACATTAAGGGCCCCTTAGTGGGTCGTATTGAGGCAGCAGATGACCACACGTAACACCAAAAAGCCCTTAGGCGTCTTGACGTTTTTTGTGGTCGCTTCCGGGCTGGCTCTGTATTTCACATTTGCCGCTGTTCAGGGCGACTATGGGCTGTTTCGCCGTGCAGAAATTGAGCAGAAAACCCGCCAGTTGACCGCAGAACTTGCCGAGACCAACGCCGAAATTAAACGTATGGAAAACCTGACGCACCGGCTGTCAGACGGCTATCTGGATCTGGATTTGCTCGACGAACAGGCGCGGCGTGTTCTGGGTATGATCCGTCCCGACGAAATCGTCATTCGCTAGTTCACAAGCCTTCCTGAGCGACCGCCTCTAAATAGTGAATAATTTACGTGTAGCGCCCGCCAGAAACAGCAAGAGCCCGCCCCCGCAGAAACGGGGACCCTGTAAAGTCAGCACTATTGCCGCACCAATTCCTCCAAAATTAATGCGAAAATACATCTCTCAAAAATTTCTCTCGTCATTCTGCCTTATATCCTCTATAAAAATAGTTTAACGCTAAACTACTTTCAGAAAAGGCGAGAAAAGCCCATGGCAACCCGAAAAAGTGCGGCAAAATCAAATGTTTCTTCCGAAGAGCTGAAACAACATTACCACGATATGTTACTGATCAGACGATTCGAAGAAAAAGCAGGCCAGCTCTATGGCATGGGCCTTATCGGCGGATTTTGTCACTTATACATCGGCCAAGAAGCCGTTGTTGTCGGCCTTGAGGCCGCCGCAGAACAGGGTGACAAGCGGATCACCTCTTATCGCGATCACGGCCATATGCTGGCCTGCGGTATGAATCCAGACGGCGTTATGGCGGAATTGACCGGACGGATCGGCGGTTATTCCAAAGGCAAGGGTGGCTCCATGCATATGTTTAGCAAGGAAAAGCACTTTTATGGCGGACACGGCATTGTGGCGGCACAGGTTCCGATCGGTGCCGGCTTGGCATTTTCAGACAAATACAATGGCACAGATCGCGTGACTTTTGCCTATTTTGGCGATGGGGCTGCCAATCAGGGTCAGGTTTACGAGACCTTCAATATGGCGGCGCTTTGGAAACTACCGGTCATCTTTGTCATTGAAAATAATCAATATGCGATGGGCACAGCGCAAAAACGGTCAACCTCGTCGCCGGATATTTTCACCCGTGGTGAGGCTTTTGGCATCGCAGGTCAGGCGGTTGACGGCATGAATGTACTGGAGGTCAAAGCCGCTGGCGAATTGGCCGTCAAACATTGTCGCGCCGGCAAAGGGCCGTTCATTCTCGAAGTCAAAACCTATCGTTATCGCGGTCATTCAATGTCGGATCCGGCAAAATACCGGACCCGCGAAGAAGTTCAGAAAATGCGCGAAGAACGCGACCCTATCGAATACGTACGCTCGTTGTTGCTGACCGGCAAACACGCCACAGAAGAAGATTTAAAGACGATCGATAAGGGCATCAAAAAAGTTGTCAACGCATCGACAGACTTCGCCAAAGAAAGTCCCGAGCCGGATCTCTCCGAGCTTTGGACCGATATTTACGCTCAGGCATAAGGACAGATATAATGGCAACCGAAATTCTGATGCCCGCGCTCTCGCCAACCATGGAAGAGGGCACCCTGACACAATGGCTTGTCAAAGAAGGCGATAGTGTCGCTTCGGGTGACATACTGGCAGAAATTGAAACCGACAAGGCCACGATGGAATTCGAGGCTGTGGATGAAGGCGTGATCGGCAAGCTGCTGGTCAGCGCCGGCAGCGAAGGCATCAAGGTCAATGCGCCCATTGCCCTATTATTGGAAGACGGCGAAAGCGTGACCGACACCAAGGATTTGGCCACCCCAACGCCAGAGCCTACCGCCACAGAGCCCGCAAAAGACCGCCCAACCGACACCGCCAATGCCGCCGCCCCTGTCGCGGCCACGGTTGCTGTCGCAGCGCCCAAGGTGGGACCAGAGTGGCCAGAGGGCACCGAGATCCGTCAGCAAACCGTGCGGGAAGCTCTGCGCGATGCCATGGCCGAAGAAATGCGTACAGACCCCACCGTGTTGCTCATGGGGGAAGAGGTCGCCGAATATCAGGGTGCCTATAAAGTATCGCAAGGTCTGCTGGACGAATTCGGCGAAAAACGTATTATCGACACGCCGATTACCGAACATGGCTTTGCAGGAATAGCGGTTGGCGCGGCCTTTGGCGGCTTGCGCCCGATTGTCGAGTTCATGACGTTTAACTTTGCCATGCAAGCCATGGATCAAATTGTAAACTCTGCCGCTAAAACGCTGTATATGTCCGGCGGGCAGATGGGCGCTCCGATGGTTTTTCGCGGACCTAACGGCGCAGCGGCCCGTGTCGGTGCGCAGCATTCACAGGATTTTGCAGCTTGGTTTGCCGCTATTCCGGGGTTGAAAGTGGCGATGCCCTATTCGGCATCAGACGCCAAGGGGCTGTTAAAATCGGCGATCCGTGATCCCAATCCCGTGGTCTTTTTGGAAAACGAAATCCTCTATGGGCGCAGCTTTGATATGCCGGTGCTTGAGGATTACACCGTGCCGTTTGGCAAGGCGCGGATTTGGCGCGAAGGCAGTGACGTGACGCTGGTCAGTTTTGGTATCGGAATGCAATATGCGCTTGAGGCTGCCGAAACACTGGCGGCAGAGGGTGTTAGCGCCGAAGTTGTGGATTTGCGCAGCCTGCGCCCAATTGATTACGACACCGTGCTGGCCTCAGTGCAAAAAACCAACCGATGTGTGACCATAGAAGAGGGTTTTCCCGTCGGCTCTATCGGCAATCATCTCTCGGCAACAATCATGGAACAAGCTTTTGACTATCTAGATGCCCCGGTGATCAATTGCACCGGCAAGGATGTGCCCATGCCATATGCGGCCAATTTAGAAAAACACGCGTTGTTGACCACCCAAGAGGTGATCGAGGCCGTGCGCAAAGTAACCTACAGGTAAGGAAGACAGAGCTATGCCAATTGAAATTCTCATGCCTGCGCTGTCACCAACCATGGAACAGGGGTCGCTGACTAAGTGGTTGGTCAAAGCGGGCGACACCGTGGCCTCGGGCGACCTGTTGGCCGAGATCGAAACGGATAAGGCAACTATGGAATTTGAAGCCGTCGACGAAGGGATCATCGGTGAGATTTTGATCCCCGAGGGCAGCCAAGACGTCGCCGTTAATACGCCGATCGCCACCCTGCTGGATGACGACGAAACCGCAGATGGACCCGATCATACAGCCTCTGCCCCTGCCTCACTGCCAGTACGTGCTGACACGTCTGCAATTGCAACCTTAGACAGCGCGACACCGGCAGATGCGGTGCATAAGCCCGTGACACCCACCGCAACTTTAGCACCGACCTCGCAACCGGATACAAAAACCGGGCGCGTCTTTGCCACACCTCTGGCCCGCCGTATTGCCGCGGATAAAGGACTGGATTTAAGTCAGATAATCGGCTCTGGCCCAAAGGGCCGCATTGTGAAAGCCGATGTCGAAAATGCGACCGCAGCGGCCCCGGCACCCGCGACCAATTCAGCCTCAACAGCTGTATCCACCGAACAAATTGCGATCTCCAGTGGCCCTGCGACCGAAACCGTGCTTAAAATGTACGGTGACCGTACGTTTGACGAGATAAAACTGGACGGCATGCGCAAAACAATCGCCGCCCGACTGACAGAGGCCAAGCAGACAATTCCGCATTTTTATCTGCGTCGGGATATCCAGCTCGATGCTCTTCTGGCGCTGCGTAGTGAGTTAAACAGCCAGCTTGCGACCCGCGACGTCAAGCTTTCGGTCAATGATTTCATCATTAAAGCCGCCGCCTTAGCGCTTCAGTCTGTACCTGCAGCCAATGCTGTTTGGGCCGGAGACCGAGTGCTGCAGCTTAAACCTTCTGACGTGGCTGTCGCTGTCGCCATCGAGGGCGGTTTGTTTACGCCAGTGCTCAAAGATGCCGATAGCAAGTCTCTCTCGACCCTCTCAGCGGAAATGAAAGACATGGCCAACCGGGCACGGAACAAAAAACTGGCCCCGCATGAATATCAAGGTGGCAGTTTTGCAATCTCGAACCTTGGCATGTTCGGCGTTGATAATTTTGACGCGGTAATCAACCCACCGCACGGTGCCATTTTGGCCGTAGGCGCGGGCAAAAAACGCCCTGTGGTTACGCCAGACGGCAGCTTGGGCGTCGCCACGGTCATGTCGGTCACAATGTCCGTCGATCACCGAGCGATTGACGGAGCATTGGGCGCGCAACTGCTGCAAGCGATTGTCGACAACCTTGAGAACCCGCTCACCATGCTGGTATAACGCTTGTCAGGAATGTCAGTGGTAGTTTTTTAAAAAGGCCGGCCTTTGTCTGTATGACCTGGGCCTGCCGCTTCGGTTTGTGGCACCGCGCCAAGACCTGCGCTAGACGTCTAGGCTGGAGGCTTCTTTCAGCAGTTGATCCATTGTCACTGACGGGGTGGCACAGCCCGCCTCTCCGACCACTTTAGCCGGAACGCCCGCCACAGTGGTCATGGCCGGCACATCATGCAGTACCACCGAACCCGCTGCAATCCGCGAGCAGTGGCCGACGGTGATATTGCCCAGCACCTTGGCCCCGGCCCCGATTAACACGCCTGCCGCGATCTTGGGATGGCGATCTTCTTCCTCTTTGCCGGTACCGCCCAACGTGACAGAATGCAGCATCGACACATTGTCACCCACCACCGCCGTCTCACCGATGACAATCGAATGGGCGTGATCGATCATAATTCCCTTGCCGACTTTAGCAGCCGGGTGGATATCGATACCAAAAACCTCTGACACCCGCATCTGGAAAAAATACGACAGATCAGCCCGACCCTGCCCCCATAACCAATGGGCAACCCGGTAGGCTTGGATCGCTTGGAAGCCTTTGAAAAACAACAGCGGTTGCAGAAACCGATGGCAGGCCGGATCGCGGTCGAACACCGCTGTGATATCAGCCCGCGCGGACATCGCCAGATTGGGATCTGATTTATGGGCAGCGTCACAAATTTCGCGCAGTATCTGCTCAGACATCTCGCCCGAGGCCAATTTAAGTGCAATCCGGTAGCCGAGCGCGTCTTGAATCGAGTTGTGGTGCAAAACGCAAGCGTGCATCAAGCCACCTAACAGCGGTTCTTCCGAGATAGCATGCTCTGCCTCATCGACAATTCGCACCCAGATTGGATCAAGATTAGCAATCTGTGTCTGACTTTTGGCCATTTTACACTCTCCCTTGCATGCTAAAGTGTATCAGATAGTGTAAAAGAATGGAAAGTTAATTCTTCGCTATTGGAAAGGGATTTGCATGCCGCCCCCTGACAAACAGATATATTACCAACTGATCAACACTCGCTTAGACGAATTGAATCAAGAAGATGATCTCGGACACAGCAGTCAAGCGGTGGTGGCATTAGATCAGCAATCTGTGGGCCGCTTAAGCCGGATGGACGCCCTGCAAGCGCAGGCCATGGCACAAGCAGCACAAACCCGGCGTGACACGCAGCGCAGTGCACTGCTGAACGCCCGTAAGAGGCTTGATGATGACGCCTTTGGTACTTGTTACGACTGTGGCGATGACATTGCCCCCAAGCGACTTGCGTTCAATCCAGCGGTACAGCTTTGCCTGAGTTGCGCGTCCGGTTAGACTGGGACGCTCGCCAATGACGCAGCCCAGAAAAAACCCTTTCGAGACAGTCGCAATATTCAAGATCTGTAAGTTCAGGTTCGGTTTGCAAGCCCATACTGCGCGCCAAGGCCATAAGGCTGCCGTTTCCCCAATCGGGATGCGGCCTATTAAAACGCTTGCGATAACAATCAGCACTATGAGCCTGTGACAAGATCGAGCTACACAAGAAATTCCGTCTGTCAGCGGTCACAGACATTAAAACTCGCGCCACCGCCGTCACATCGCCGTGTAAAACCAGCCGCATTACTTGACCAGCATCAGCCGGGCGAACGGACCGGGTCCAAAGAGCGCCGAGACCTGTGCAACATGCACTTCAAGCATCGGTGATGTTAAAACCTCTGCAGAAACTTCATTCTCTCGGGACAGCCATAAAGGCTGGGTAACAGTGTCTTCATGCACAATCTCTCCGCCGCGCACCAGACGGACAGTATAAAGCTCTGCCTCCTCTCCCAGCGGCACTTCGGCCCGCTGCCAACTATCTGCATCAATACGACTGCGTCTGATCCAACTGACCCGCACTCCCTGCTCTGTGATTTTCGCCAGCATGTGGCAGGGCATGTAGGGCCGCAGCCCATTCCCGGAAAACGCTTCTCTAAATTGAATATAAGACGGGTCTGCCAACGGGCGCTGTGCCGGGCCAAGCCGGAAATGCTGCGACAAATCCCGCACTGCCGGAGATAATTTTATCTGCTCGGGATTGCCGTTCAACAACACAAAATATGATCCAACCGGCCAGACTTTAGGCATCAGCGCATCGCTGCCAAGCTGACCGCGCAAACGGTGCGATAGCAAAAACGTCTTGTCGGTTAGCGGCCGTGCGTCGCGAAACTGTAGCAGTTCCCAGCGCCCTGACGACCCGTCGCCGATCGCAGCGAGGTTGGCTCCGTTGAAAAACCGCGTCTCGGTAACACTCTCCAGACTGCCAGAGGATAGCCTGACCTGCAGTTCCTCTCCTCGGTCGATCAGCCCCGCACCCGCAGCATGTAGGGCTGTCTCGGTCACGCCAATGACCGCATTTGCCCGCAAAACCGTATTCAACACATAATCCTCATCGCTGGCTGAAGCATAGACGGCTACCGCGCCAGGCCAAGGATCCGATGCCACCGCCAGATAGGGCGCATGCGGCGGTTCATCGCCGCGGATTAACGGCAAATCCAAGAACAACGGAAACACCGGAACCAAGCCGGGAGAACTACGAGTTTTAGCGCGCTCCGCAGGGTAAAGTGCCGGACGGTATACTTCCGGTTCGATCTGAACCGCCTCGACAACCTGAGCCCTGTCATGCTCGATCACATCCACGCGATAGCGCTTGGCATCCGGATGATTGGTAAACCTTACGATATCGCCCGGCTCAACCCCAAGCATCGACGGTGGCAACACAAACCTTACCGTATCTTGAGCAATACGCGCTTCGCTCAGCCATCTATCGACGACCCCACGCGCTTCGGGTCGCGTCATCACCAGTGGCATCGCAGAGACAGCAACACTATGCGTCCGATCTTCTGGCAGCACGGTCTCCTCTGCAATCACATCATAGTCACAATCGGCCTCAATAAAGGTCAACCTGACCCGACCCGCAGTTTCGATATGAGAACTACGTTGATATTCTATCGGCCCGTCAACTTCACTCGACACAACGAGACTATCACGGTCCAGAGTGATAGGATGCTCACCAGACCGGCTGATAAAAGCCAAGCGACCATTACGCTCCACCGCATCAAAGCCATAGCGTAACATCAAAGGTTGCAAATAGGATCGCGCCGTCGAAACTTCTGACAATTGATACCCGCGCACAAACCCAAAAAGCTTGGAGACATCATAGTCTTGCAATCCAGATTGCCTACAGATATCGGCCACTACTGAAGCAAGAGTTTGCCCCGAAACGCGCCCATTTAGCCAATGACCGCAGAAATAATTTTCTCCATCACTCCAGAGTTTTGTATTGCCCGGAAACCAAGGATAAGGCCGTACGTCCCAAGACCAAACGAAGCACCGCGCCATATCCAGCATTGGCCCGGAATAGACCACAGACAAAGGATTGATTTCGGGGCTATCCCAATACTCCAAAAGTGCTGACAGATACTGGGCCTGGATCAGATCATCCTGACGACCGTCAGACCCATAGGGCAAGCCGGATTCAGATGACTTAGCATCGAAAAACTTATTTGGCTGATTTGTGCCTTTATCAACGCAGGGGCATCCGATTTCAGTAAACCAAATCGGTTTGGATTGCGGCACCCACTTGGTAGGTTTAACCTGACGCTGTCCGTCAATCCGATCGAAATGATGTTTTGACCACCAGTTGCGGATATCTTTGACCCGCCAAACCCAGGGCTCATTGTATGCTTCATCAGTGATGGGCGTGCGGCGTTGCCTAGCGCGGTCGGCGTCAGATTTATAAAACCACGCATAGCCCTCGCCGCCCTCAATATTTGACCGGAGATAGGCCGGATCATAAATTGCGGGCCAATGAGCATCTTTATGATCTGAGCCGTCGCGCCAATCTGACAGCGGCATATAATTATCAATGCCGACAAAATTTATATTTTCATCCGACCAAAGCGGATCAAGGTGAAATAAAAGGTCGCCGCTGTCATCTTTTGGATGATAACCAAAGTATTCCGACCAATCCGCCGCATATCCGATCTGACAGTCAGGTCCCAAAAGTGACCGCACCTCAGCTGCGAGGCTTTTAAGAGCCACAACCGCTGGAAAAATATTATTGGCACCACGTATCTGGGTGAGACTGCGCATCTCCGATCCGATGCAAAACGCAGAGACACCACCGGCTAATTTGCACAGAGCCGCATTGTGCAATATGAACCGTCGATACTTCCACTCATCTGGACCAGTATAGCACACCTCCCCACCAGCAACCTCAAAATGCTCCGCCCGACTTGTCCCGAAGAATTGCGCCACCTCATTCTCTGCCTGGACCGTCTTATCCGGCGTACCGGTTTTTCCCGGTGCCCGCGACAGAGTGATCCGGCCTCGCCAAGGTAATTTTGATTGATGCTTGCGGCCAGACCAGGGGTCTACCAATCCATTATCAGCCGCTTGATCCATTAAGATAAACGGATAGAACATTACCGCCTGTCTACGGGTTTTAAGATCCGCGATAGCGCTTAATACTGCAGCGTCAGCCGGTGTTCCCCCATATGTCGGGCGACCATTTTCAAATGGGACTACCTTGGCATCTGCACGATTCAACCCAGACACACGCCAGGGCATGGTCTTTGCCTCATACCATTTCTGCTCGACCTTGGGTTGTATTTCACACATCCCACAGCGCAGATCATTACCAAACCAGCTGACCACCAGCGACACTGCCTTGCAACCAGGCAATTCCACATTCAACATCTCCATTGACGTGGCAAAATCGGTCTTCCCGGACAAGGAGTTCGCGTTTAGGTTGATACCTTTTCCCAACCCCAAATCATAATGGATGGGCTTAGTGGCCAGACTGTATTCCCCTGTTCCCGGCATCAAAGCCACGCCGCGCACAACCTGAGAAACCGCTGGAAGTTGCGCCCTTGCTTCTGCGGTGGCGGGGCGTGTAATATCGAAACTGAATTGTGGCAGCCGGTTGCCAAACTTCTCTAACGGCAGGTTTTCCAAAACCACATAGGCGGTGCCCCGAAAAGCCGGCACTTGACCCGCCCCCTCAATCGCCTCGAGAGTCGGGTCGGGAAGCTGCTCGCGATCGCCGGAATAGACCCGAAGATTGAGGTCGTTCAAATTAACCTCCGCGCCATCTGCCCATATGCGATGAACCCCTGATATTTCGCCCTCGCACAAACCCAGCGCAACTGAAACCGAATAGCTATAGCTTCGGTGTGTCGTAGCTGGCGAAGATGGTGCGCCTTTTCCACCGCCTCCACCACCGCTTTGGGTCACCGTGCTGGTTTCGCGAAAGGCACTGGCCCAAATCAGATGCCCCGGCATTCGAATGCGGCCATACAAGGTGGCAATTGCGTCCCCCTCCCCCGAGCCATTAATCCGCAACTGGCTAGGGCGCCCGGTTTCAACGGCATCTGACCCATTCCCCATAAGACGCTGGTCAAGTTTTCGACCTACCATTGCGCCTGCAAAACGGCCAACCACCGTCATCGAAAGACCCAAGGCCGAGCCACCCAAGGAACTTCCGACCGTTGCACCTACTGCTGACAGAACAAGAGTTGCCATTCTACATCCTTTCCGGGAATGAGAACCGCGCGACAATACGACGTTGCCAGGGCGCGCATAAGGCGCTTTCCACAACACCATGGCCCGAGTAGGCATGAATAAACCCTGGCCGGTTTGTCTCAGAAGTCGCGATGCCTAAATGTTTGGCCACGGCTCCATCGCGCATCCGAAACAATAACACGTCCCCGTCAGCGCCAGTACCCATATCTCGCTCAACCAATACAGCCCGAGCTGCCGCCCAGAGGTCTTCGCGACCCTGCGGCTCAGACCAGTCTTGGCTGTAAGCCGGAATGGAAAACGGTTCAGCCCCAATTACCTCACGCCAGACTCCACGCAACAGACCCATACAATCTGCTCCCACGCCACATTTAGATGCCTGATGCAAATAGGGTGTTCCCAGCCAGCGTCGCGCCTCGGCCACCACTGACAGACCAATTGAGCTCATCTCCGACTCCCCCCATCTAGGCGCCCGGCTTTAGACGGATGTTGCATGCCATAATCTTCACTCAGAAGATCTGGAAACCCTTGAAAATTTATCACGTTGTCAAATTTCAACTGGCAGGACGAAAACCGTTTGTCACAGCCTGCCACCAGACGGATATAATCTTCTGTCGCAACAGCTATAGGCAATGGTTCCGCCAATTCGATAACGCGGGAAGAACCT
>Ga0115572_10002221_pt1 | contig 15581 bp, 26 predicted proteins | sample COGITO_mtgs_1206_FD_88681 | JGI IMG/M metagenome (GOLD analysis project Ga0115572, IMG submission 88681) | Pelagic marine microbial communities from North Sea - COGITO_mtgs_120607 | ecosystem: Environmental > Aquatic > Marine > Epipelagic | place: Germany:Helgoland, sampling site Kabeltonne... | reverse complement strand
ATAGCAAGAGGATCAAATACAAATATAATAATAAGTAATAAGATGTTAATAATCTTATCCATCGGTGTACCTGTAAGACCTGATAGGTACTGTAGTGGTCCTAATTCTCCTGTTATTGAAGAGTTATTTTGAATGTCTAATATCTCTAACTTAAACTTTTGAAGTGAGTCTGCAGCGATTTCTCTTTTTGCTTGTACTTGTTTCTTGTTTTCTTCCTCCACCTGTATTCGCTGTTGAGAAAGTCTAAGCTCCGCTGTTGATACTGTCGATCTAATGCCCCCAACCACCGAGGTGTCTCGTACTTGGATGGACGTAGCTTTTGCACCAGATAGAGTAGAGATATTAGTAGATATTCTTTCAAGGTCTGCTTCATAGCGTATAACGTCGTCTTCATAAAACTTTGCTTTATTTTCTAAAAATGATATTTTATTTTCTGTTACTGTTAACTGTTGATAAGTTTCTTGATATGCTGCACTTAAAAATCCATATATACCCATACTAGTAATCAATACTAATATAATGGTAGCAATAGAGAGATACGTTCTAAGATACTTATTAATTGTATTCCAGTACTGATATAGTAGGGAAGCTATAACTAACTTAGCTACTTCTAATGAACCAGCCATAATTATAACTTCAAATGTAGCTCCAGCAAATAGTTTACTTAGTCCACTTACCGAATAAAATGCGGCAGATGCAGATACGGATAATGCTGAAAAAGCAATTATCGACGGAAATAAATTACGTTTGATTCTGTTTATCATTTTACTAGTAATAAAAGAGTCGCCACTGCTCCCACAGTAGTTCCTATCTTATAAATAGTTGATTGTCTCTTTTGTCGTTTAAGAGCCACTTCAAAATCCTTAGTTAATGAAGATTGAGTATCGTATTTTTTGTTTAATTCCCTAATTACAGCCTCTAAATTATTGGTTTGTAGTTCTAAATTAACTACTAATTGATTCTGAGTTAGTAATTTACTATTAGTCTCTGATAGTATAGATTGCATAGTCTGCATTTCAGTAGACAATCCATCAAACTGTATAAGATCTTTTATAACTAACTTAGCTATAGGCTTAGTTAATTGAATCTTTGTACTGTCGGTAGCGGTCTGTGAAAAAGCGTTGAAGCTCATCGTCGACAAGATTATCAACAGCATCAAGCTTTTGTTTAGTTTCCCTTTTAATAACATAAATTCTTGAATTTAATTTTTTAATTTTACTATCGTATTCACCTATCTTAAGATTAAGAGAGTCAGCTTCTGTTTTTAATCCTGAGTTCTCTACCTTAATGGAATCTATTTTCCTCTCTAACAGCTCTATTTTAAGCTGGTAAGATTCAACGTCAACTTCTATTTTAGGTTGTCCCCAAACCATCCATGCTACAAATCCTCCTAGGATAGCAAACAATAGATAACCTTGTAAACCTTGTGGTCGTTGTATATTCATAACTACAATATAAGAAATTTAATTTAAACGAGCAACTATTAAACGATATCTTTACTCTCTATTAATGTATAGGTAAAAGAATTACCCCATATGTCCTTAGCTTGATGGCAGATTTCCATAAATTCTTTGAAATCAGAATTAGCTGCGATTACTTGACACCCAGCAGACCATTTGTCCACTCTAATAGACTTACCGCCTTCTCTAGCAGTAGCTCTATGAATATTAATTCCGTAGATACCTTCCTTAACATTCTCTTCAATTAGGTCGTACTCATTATCTTTATCACCATCTCTATATACTTTCAATGGTTTCTTCTGACCTAATGCTTCATACTTACCTTGGTGTAATCTAATCTTATGTGAACCTCTATACTGTCCCGGCTTAAGAATAGCTACTCCATCAGGGTTAAGTAAATTTTCTGTCCAATGTAGTCCTGGATCGGTAGTTGCTTCATAGCTTTTAAACTGCCAGTTACCATCGAAATCAACAAATGATAAAGTTACATGATCGTCAAATCTATTTGTAATTCTATTTTTGGTTGATGAGTTTCTTACTCCTACAATATTTACATCGTACCCTTTTGCAGATTCAAACCAAACATACCCTTTAGATCTAACTGCTTTTTTTATTTGTTCTAGTGTATACATACTTATTTATTTCTTTGCCCGAATGCTTTACCAGCTTCTGCAATACCGAAAGCACCTAAAACTACCCATACAAAAGAGTTGTAGATAAATTCATTGATTACTAGGTCTTTACCTAAATAACCGGTTAGTAAATCAGCACATGCAAATAATACCATTATTACAAATGCTGCGAAGCCAACTACTGATTTTTCGTTGATATCGTTTTCATCTTTAAATATGTCTTTAAAAGCCATCCATTTACGTTTTAAGTTTTTTAACATAAATAACATTTTTAGTGAAACGTTCTTTGATATAAATAGTTGCTAAAATTGGAATCTTGAACCTACAGTAACAGCGTAGGATAAAGGAATACCTGGTTGAGTATTACCAATTACAGTTCCTCCTATATTTGCATTAAATCTTTGAGATAATTTAAAGTCAAAATTACTTCCTATAATATAAGTACCGTATTCAGTCCAAGACACTTTATTAGCTTTAACAGAATAAGTCATAGGAGCATGTGAATAAGCCAACATTGGAGATATTGTTACTCTATCTTTTACGTTAAATGGTTTAGTTGCAAACCCAGTAATTGATATAGTACCTATTGCTTCGCCGCCTTCTAAAAATACTCCCATACTAGTTAAAGCGAAACCTCCTACGAATCCTTTCCAAAAGTTTTCTTTCTGTCCTAAGTATACATTACTTATTCCTGCTGTAGCAATATGAGTAGAGAACATTTTCATATATCCGGCAGATATTGATTGAACCATCATTACAGATCCTTTATCCATATAACTACCAAACTGATACTTTTTTCCTGTATCTGGATCTAGTATCATTACCGGTACTTCTCTATCGTAGTTAAAGAAAACAGTACTCTGTGAAAGGTTAATGCTAAATTGTTTAAGGTTAGACCATACCATAGCATTAGCTGAGTATGTTTCTATTCCGGTTAAGGAAGATTGTGAGTATCCAAAAGAAGCTGCTTGTTGCAATACACCGTCCATCATTTGCATAGTAACTAAATTAGCAGTTACGATTGGTGGAGCTAAAGTCTTTTCTTTCTCTTCCTCTTCTTCTTCCTCTTCCTCTTCTTTACTGTCTTCCTTTTTTTCCTCTTCCTCCTCTTCTTCTTTTTCTTCTTTCTTTTCTTCTTCTTTCTCTTCTTCTTTTTCTTCTTTCTTTTCTTCTTCTACTTCTTCTTCTTTTTCTTCAGATTTCTCTTCAGACTTTTCATCAGACTTTTCATCTTTACTTTCCTCATTTTTTGAATCGTCTTTATTTTCTTTGCTTTCACTGCTTGAATCGTCTTCCGATCCTCCTGACGAATCACCATCGCTGCTATCTCCATTCCCAGAAGAGTTATCTGAATCTGATGAACCACTATCATTATCCGAGCTACCAGACCCACCTGAATCGTCACTCCCTCCTGAATCGCTACCGCCAGAAGAGTCTCCTCCTCCACTGTTTCCGGAATCACTTCCTCCTGAGTTATCGCTGCCAGAACCTCCTGAAGACCCTCCTGAGCTATTATTACCGGAACTGCTTCCGCTGCTTCCTGAACTGCCTGATCCAGAAGAACTTCCTGTTCCTCCACTTGATCCTGTATTTCCTGTGCTTCCATTGCCTGTGTTAGTATTTGTTGTTCCGGTATTTGTTGTTCCGGTATTTTGAGTTGCTCCAGATGTAGCGTTATTAGCTGCATTTGTAGCATTTGTTGTTGCTTGATTTGTTGTTTGTTGAGTTGTTTGAGAATTAGCATTTCCAGAGGAACATGGCGACAAAGCTTGATACCATGTATATGTTTCTTCCAGCCATCCTTGTAAGGTACCGTTAGTAAATTCAGCTGCAGTAAATACTCTCGATTTATTATAATAAGCGACTACTGTTTGTCCACCCATTTGAACAGAGAATACTTTTACCTCTCCGGTACATCTATCAGTATAGGTTTGAACGAGGGTCTGACTATGACCCTCGAACATTCCCATCGCAGCAATTACTATGAATAGTAACCATCTCATAACCCTTAGTGATCAAATATTTTCTTGCGTATCATACGCTTCACTATTTTAGCAACTGCTGTCTCTAATGCTTTTCTAGTACTAATCCCAATTGATGAGGAATTAAACTGAACTTCATTTAAGTTTTGATCATTAAGGAGAGTTACCTCTCTAGTAGTTGTTGCGAGTCCTAATCCGGAGCCTGTCATATATAGTCCGGTTTGTGCATCGACCATTTTGACTTGAAGTCCAAGTCTGGTCACAAGAGTATTTTTTACTCCGTCTTTAAGATTAATAGTTTCATCTTCAGATATAGAAAAATCATATATCTCTACATAAGCAAAATATGCTGCGAGAGTTATCTTTCCTCTTATCTCAATTTCATTAGCAGTAAACCCTTTCTGGGAAGCTTTGAATTGTACTATCATTCTTTCTTTGATAGCGTCTTTAGTCTCAACAAATTCAAATCTGAAGGTTTCATCTAAGAAAGCAACAGTAATATTCGTTAAGCCTAAGCCAACTCTATAGTCTCCTAGTTCAGGATACTGAAGTAATATATCATCTGTAATACCTACGTTAAGAAGGGCTACTGGTACTGGATCACCAAAGTATTCTGGTATCGAATATAACGAGGCTTGTCTTTCGAATTCAGCCTGATAATCCTCAGTAGTGGTCTTTCCAACGACTTGTGCGTTTATAAATCCTGTACATAATAATAGTACAAGAAATATCTTTTTAACCAAGTGTATCGAACACCCCGAACGTAGCGTTTTCAAATGAACTAGGATTGGTTATCAATTCAAATACCAAAAAAGTCCATCCTGTAACGAATAATAGAAATAAGCTAGCGACCCAGGCTAACAGAAAAGAATTCCAAATTTTTAATAATAAAGTTGGTTGTTCCCAGATTTCTTCATACATTAATATGAAGGGGGAGGCGAAAAAGTTAATTACATTCATAATTTTTAGTTTTTAATTTTTAGTTACCACTCGTACTCTTTCTCTTTTTTTACGGGAGCCTCAGGTTTTGCGACAACTTGAGGTTCCTTTTTTTGCTGCGAGATTACAACAATTGTATCCTTAATTGCTGATGGTTCAGCTGGTTCGGTTACAATTTCTTTTTTATCTTCACTCTTAAAGATATTTTCCATATTAGCTATAAAAAGTCCACCTGCTGTTGTTATAGCTAAGGTTACGACTCCTATTATAGCTTTTTTAATTTCAGTAAATGAGCTTTGTTTATCTGCCATATCTAATCGATCATTGTAAAGGACTCTATGCCCAATACGTTATTAAAGTTATCTGTAATATGAACTTGATATGAACTTTTATCAAGTGCTGTAGTATAAATGTTTAATAAGTTATCACCAGCTGTTGCTGTTATCTTATCTTGTGATACTACTTTACCACTTATATCTATAATTTTAATTCTATAAGTACCGTCTATATCGAACTTAGCATTTATTGCAACTTTGTTAGTAACAATAGCGCTTTCTAATTTTAGTCCGATAGGATCCATTATTTGTAATGCATCAGGAACTTCAGCAAATGGTGCTTCAAATTCTAATTCGTCTTTAGCACATCCTAATAGTATAAGTAATGCTAGTAATGTTGTTATTTTTTTCATATTATTTTAGTATTGGAATTTAACTTTAGTTCCGTCTGCTTTAACTCCTTCTATAATTTTAAAGCTTATCAGTCCTGCTGTGTTTGTTATACTTTCGTTTGGTGTAAAAATTAATCTATAAGGTCTTCCTGTATTTACTGATACATCACCTGCGTAATCTAAAGAACCAAATGACACTACGTTACCTTTTACAGTACCAAAGTTAGTCATATTAGATCCTGTATCGTATACAATGTCGTCTAATGTTAGTATGTTGTTATCAAATACAATCTTAAACTGAGATCCTACTAGTCCAGCTGTATCTAAATTTACATCTACAACTACTTGACCGTCAACAAGAGTTGATGTTAAATCGATACTTTCTGTTTCTACTGTTCTGTTAGCTATAATAGAATAAGCTTGTGCATTTCTAGCAGATGATGATTGAGCATCCGATGAGGAAAAAGTAGGTACTGTTGAGTGAGAGAAATCTAAATCTCCTCTCAATCCATGTCCTATAGTAAATGTCTTATTATTATCTGTAGCAGTAAAAGTACGAGCACTCATAAACTCAGATATATCTCCATACTTATCCATTAGTGATGAGAAGTTAAATGCTCCGTTATCTTTAGAAGTTACATTAGAACTTGTCTCTACTCCATTTACATGAGCAAGTAATTCATAAGAATCATCAAAGTTTACTACATTATCGTTAGTTACTTCTCCTAATATTGCTTGTACTTCATGCTCCCAGTTAGCACTACCTCCTCCAGGACCATCAGTAGACCCTAAAGAAAATTGAAATGCTTTATATACATCCGTTACTGTTACTACATCATCTAACCATTCTGGGTTACCAACTACGTAAGTGTGTACCCATACTTCTTCATTTAATGTTAATGTAGCAAGTGATGTAGTACCATTGCCGTTAAAGTTTCCTACAGCAAAAGGTTGTTCGCCAGCTTTAGGCTCTAATCCATCGTTAGTCCCATCACCATCGTAATCAACTTCTTCCACCTGAGAAGCAGTGTATATGTTGTAATTGTAATCTGCTTTATAATCTGTAGGTATATTTAAGTTTAAAGTAATATCTCCTGCTCCAACTCCTCCTGGATCTAATCCTATTTGGTTATTAGTAGATGTAAGCTGGTGTACTGTACCGTCTCTGTTATCTTCCAATTGAGCCCAGTTAATTTGAAAAGCTCCAGAATAGTTTTGATAGTTAGTACCCTGTCTATCTAGAACTTTAAATTTTACATGTAATACAGCATCGTATAAGTTAATGTCCTCTGATGCTTGTATAGTAAATCTATCGACTGAGAAATCATTATTACTAGGGTATGAACTTGAACCAACTGCATCAGCTCCTCCGTTCCACCATAAGAACTGTCTATATAATTTAGATGAACTGTAGTCTAAATCTTGGTTGAATTTGTATCCATCCCAGTGCGTTCTAGCTGATGATTCGCTAGTTAATTTATTTAATGGATCTAAAGTATGGCTAACATACTCAAGAAGTTTATTATTCCACTGTACATCAAATCGTAAAAATGTTGCAGGCATAGTTGATTGACCTGAGGCAGGGAACAATTCAAATTTAAGTTCAATCTCTTCTCCTACGTCTGCATCCGCACCGGAGTTCATACCAACTTTAAAGTCTTGTCCTAGAGCTATCGTTGGCAATAATAATAATAAAAATAATAATTTTTTCATCATAGTTTTAGTTTACGTATTAAATCTTCACAGAGTTTTTTTATTGCTGTCGAGACGTTAGCCTGTGAAAACTTACCTCCCGTATCAATTATTAATGTAGCTATAGAAATAGATTTCGCTGTTCCTTTAGCTATTGCTTTTTTCTTCTTTTTGCCTTCTACAGAATATACGCCTCTGGCGATGATCTGGTAGATATCGATATTTTTTCCGTAGGCTGCTATTTGAAAATTGTTCTGTTGAACATCAAAGTAAAGCAATTCTACTTCCAGTATATTATTTGAGTTTGGATTTAGGTCATACCCATGGTCTTGGATGACTTCTTCTAGTACATTCTTAACACCAAATGCTAAGTCTCTGTTACCAGCTAGGTTACCTAATTCGATATTGTTACTTACATCACCTATTTTTATCTCTTGTCCAAAGATTGAGAAACTGAATAGGAGACTTAATAAAAATAATAGTAGTCTCATATAATTACTGCTTTGCGACTGCAACAATTATAAAACGATTGTTTAGAAACACTTATGGAAAACGATTGAAGATTATTTCATCGATTAAAATACCACTTTTATCGATTATATCGTCCTTGTTAATAAATATATCTGTAAAAGTAAAAGTGAGAAAATAACACAAAAAAAAAGAGCCCTTTATTGGGGCTCTTCTGTATCATAAATTTCTCCTTGTAAACCTGAATATTTAATCCAATGTTTTACCTTCTTTAGGTTTGAAGGCTTCGTTGACGTGTCCGCACTCTGTACAGGCGAAGACGGGTATAGGGATATATGAGGCTTCTCGCTGTCCAGTGAGTAATCCGGGGACTTTTCTGATAACGAGATTCTGGACGAAGTGCGGGTTACCGCATTCATCACAAGTGACTGGAGTAGTTTGATTAAAGTCGACATTAGGTTGATGCTGCATAGCTTATTTTTTTGCCTTAGGCTTTCTACCTCTACGAGGCTTTCCTTTGATGGCTCCTTTAACATCTTTAACTTGTTCCACTACATCTGCAGCCGCTTCTTTCACGTCTTTGAGCTCTTCTTTAACTCTCTTAGCTCTACGTTTCACGACTTTTACAGTATCCTCTACTTTATCGGGAATACCGTCTTTGTCTTCATCTTTAGTAAGTCCGAAATATTTCGTTCCTACCCATACTATTGCTCCAGCGACTGCTAAAACTAGTACGATAATTAAAATTGTTTTCATTTGTTTTTAGATTTGATTAACACTCTGTTTATATAAATATACTAGGATTTCTTCTTTGGGTACTTAAGAGGTTTCCAATACGTACCATACTTTGCTTCCATCTTATCATAGAAGCTGAGAAGGTTAACAGCCCTAGTGTTTACTACTTCTTTTTCGTATTGCTCTTTAGTCATTTTAAGCTTGAGTATAAAAGCTTTTTTAAGTTCTACTAATCGTCTAGCTTCTTCTTTCTCATAGTCCTCTAATAATCTTTTACGTCTAGCTTTATCTACTTGAGTCTTTTCTCTGTAAGTATCTTCATACCCTCTACACTCTACGAACACTTCATTCATTCTATGCTCTACTAACTGTGCTTCGAATGCATAAGGAGCAACATCGAAGTCCCCATTGAGAATACGTTCTCTTAGGTCATGACGATTTGTTAAAGGTTTCTGTTTAGGTGTATAGCTTCTCCACCACATGAATCTATCATAAGGTTTCTTGTAGTAGTCTTTCTTAAAGAAGTTAACTAACCACTTTTGCTCGAGGCTTGGACTATAGGGTAATGATGTAACCATATCTTAATATAAGAAAATAATCTTATATACGCAACTAATTAGTAATATATTTTAAGAATGTTTTGCAACAATCAACTCTAGTATTTTAGTCGATATTACATTCATTTCTTGAGCTTGTTCAAAAGTTACAACAGAGTGTCCAGTTTCCTGAGCACCTGTTGATTCAGTTTGTGTTTGTTTACTTCTATAAATTAATGAAGCATCTAATGGCTTATTCATATTCTTCTATTATTTAGGTGGTTCAAGTTTTGCTGGAGGGTTGTGAAATGAAATTACTATTTCATTATTATCATCTTCCGTATCAACAATAAGGTTATCATTTGTTTCAATATCTACAGTAAAGAAACTTCCTGTTGGTGAATGTAAAACTAAATGTCTTGAGTCTAGTAATGGTACTAATTCGTTATCTGTATTAAATACATAATCTAGATCTTTATTGATAGCGTGTGGCTGTCTGTAAGCCCATGTGTCTGATCCTGAATTATAAGTAATAACAGCAGAATCTACGCCTAAGTAAATTGGTGTAGCAGACCCTGAAGGGTGAATCGAAAATACATCGTGATGTAAGTTAGGATGTACTGCTGCATTTGATACGGCAATAGAAGAAGTAACACCTGAATTAGCAGGTAATGTCTTTCCTGAATATCTCCATGCGGTATACTCAGCTACGTTTTCAGTATCTGGTGCTCCAGTTATATGGAAACCTTTCATTGCCTGACCAGTTAATATTTCAGAAGCATTTAATGCTCCATTATCTGCGGCTAAAAGTCTCTCTGTTACAAATACACCGTTGTAATTACTCTTACTCTTTATAGTACTAGTAGAGTATTCATAGTAGTGTTTGTTATCTAGTATTTTATTCATTCCATCATCAGCAAGGTCAAGAACATCTGGAATAGAGAATTGACTGTACTGTTGGAAAGAACCTAGGTTACATATATTTAATCCACCTCCATAAGCAATTGCATATTGTCTGAATGAACTAACAGCTTGTTGAGTATCTTCACTTGAAGAATGAATCAGGTAATTAGTAAGGTAGTAATCTCCTTTCAATTCACCTTTTACTGTACTCCAGTCTCTTACTTTAACAAACTTTAATGCATCCCAAGTATCTCTTTTAGTTTTAGCTGCAAGATCTGGTATGTTAGCACTATTTGAACTAGTTGTTAAATTATCAATTTCTCCTTCACTACCACTGTAGTAAAAAGGAACTGCTAAGCTAGAGGAATTATACTCATTTAATAACCTTAACGGTGAGTGTCCAGTAGCACAATATGTATTGTCTAATATAGCGTTATCATCATAGGCTAACCTTAGTATAAACTTATCTGCTGCATCTTCTACTGCTGCTGGAAATATACTATGGTAATCTTCTTGATGATGTGTAAAATCTGTAATAAAAGATTCTCCTTGTGCAGATGCAGAAAGAGCATTTACAATCTCTGCATGAATCTGTGGTTTATAGATAACGTCAAGTTTAGTTGCGTTAACTTCTTGCATAACTGTGAACAATGAAGTCCAGTCCAGAGCATTTTGTACCTCTGAGGTAGGGATCGTAGTGTCGGTGTTCATTTCAACAAACTTTAAATCTCCTTCCGGGGACTTAACGTAATCGAATGATAGTAGTGTTCCTTTCATAATGTTAAATAATTATTCTCTTATGTTTATAAATATCGGTGATTTAGCATTTACTAGATTAAGGTACTATTTCCTTTTCTAGAAAGCCAACCCTTATCTGAATAGTGTTTTATTAATTTGTTTCTAATGCTCTTATGTTGTGATTGTCTCCATTGAGCTTGATCGTCTGCTCCTCTTTCACCTAAAGTGAGATCTTGCCATGTCTGCTGGTCTTCCTTGTCCTTATCTATAATATAAATAGGTATGTTATTTTTGAATAAACAGAAAGAAAAGTGTAAATCTTCTCCTGAGCCTTCCTCTTTTAACTTGTCGTAAAGAAAATGTTGTAGTAGTTCAGTTTTCATAAACCATCCTTGACCGCCCATATCTACTTTTGTTGGTTCTTTTAAAAAGTGTTTTGGACCAATTCTCTCTTTTACATCATAAAGAGTAGAATTAGATTTAAAATTAACTCCATAGGTTGCCACTACAACTTTATCGTTATGCTCTTTACTAAATTTAATACATCTCTCTATATACTTCTCTCCAGGTAATATATCATCATCTACTATAAAAGTATAAGGTGTCTTTATATGTAGAGAATTATAAAATCTACCGTATAGAGAATTGAAATGTTCTGACTCATTTGCATAAATGATTGCTGGATACTTCAATGGATATTTACATCCGGCTCTCCATATAATCATAATATCTGAATCTATGGTTTGGTTTTCAATAGACTCTATCTGTGAAGATAAGTAATCTAATCTATGTACAACTGATAAGACTGTTGTTACTTCTTTCATAGTAGTTTACCTGGTTTGTACATTCGTAGTATATAGTCTCCTTCCCAATTTGGTATCGTTTTCCAAGGTGAGTCTTCTAAGTGGTATCCTGTTTTATTAAGTTCAGTATAATACTCTTTTCTTTCTTTTGTTTTTTCTAACCTTCCTTTTATCCATCTGTAGTGATTAATCTCTATAATATCTTTTTTATTATTGAGGTTAACTTTTAAATGATGAGGACTAGTTAATCTATCATGTGAAGGAAATATACATGGCTTATATAAATCGGTCCAAACTGTCCTATTAGTGACTAATGGAAATTGTTCCGATAGTGGTTTGTCAGTTATCTCAATCAGTTCTTTCTTAGGAGACTCTCTATCTTGAAGTTTACCCCATCTGAAATTAACATCCTTTAAGTACTCTCTTATAGGCTTATTCCATATCTGATGTTCATCTACATCCGCCATCATAATATAATCTTCTAGCGAGTCCTGTATAATTTTATTGAGTTTATGAGTTTTAGTTACTCCATCAAATAGCCCCACCCATTTAACTAAGGTGAGATTTGTATCTCCTATTATCTCTTTAATTTCATTATAAACCTCCTTACATTCAAAGTCTGTTTTCTTGTGTATGATAAGGTGTATATGATCTATATGTAATGCATTATAATGTTTAAGAAAGTGGGATAGCAACGGTCTATCGTAGTCTAATCCAATGCAACTAATCAGTTTAATACTTATCATTTTATATCTGCGTACCATACTACTAGTACTTTTCTTGATCCTTTTAAAATCTTAGTGACTCTATGTGGAGCATCCATACCCATATAGTATGCAACTTGACCTCTTTTCTTAAAATTGGTAAGTTCTCCTCTAAGGTAAAAATCTCCGCCTTCGAATTCATCTTCCAACATAATAACATAAGTATGAAGAGAATTTTCATCTTTATGCTCTAATGCTTGTCCTCCTATGTTATAATTTACTCTATGAATTGTAATAGGATCGTACCTGTCTATTTCTAATGCTGCTGCTAAAGCTGTATTGAGTGATTCATTGTCAACTGAGAAAAAATCTATATCTGTTTCATTAGAAGCTTCTGTAAATCTATCGAAGTGAACCAAGCCAGGAGCTAATCTCTCTAGTCTTTCCATCTGCTTTTGCTCAGCTTTAGGAACTATATCTAGAAACTCTTCTAGTAAGGTTACAATGTCTTGTTCTAAATCAAATATCATTTTATAAAGTTAAATTGACGTCCTCCTATTTTATGGCATATTTTTATAGGTGCTTTATTCCATCCGTCCATATACCCGTACATGTAATCACTGTAGCTTAAAAATAATTTAAATCCATGGTTATACATCTGTAAGCCTGTATTCTTAGGAATATCTAAATCCTTACGTATATATGTTCCTCCCCAGTATGTCGAGTTCTCAGTTGGTAGTGGATGCACTTCATTTATCCAGTCATATGTAAAGACGTTAGAAAACCATCCCCAACCTATAGCCTCTTTTTCGTCCTCGTGGAAAAACAAAGTACATTTAGACACTCCGTTTAATCTAGATTCAACATTAGTTATTGTTGGTCTTCCATCCCAATCACTTAAATTAGTATCTATCGAACTAACAAATGCTTTAAAATGTTCTTCTCCATCTTCAAACTTGTCGATGACTTTGATAGAAAATGAATTATCGATTCGAAGAGGTTTGAACTCACTCTTATGAATCTGCATTTCATACCTACTACTCATCTTTAACTAACTCATCAACTGCTATCTCTAACCCGAGTAACAGACTTGTTGTTCCAAATTCTTTTTTAACTTCCTCTGCTCGTATCTCAACTTGTGCTAATTTATCTGCTTTAGCTGCCTTAGCAAGTAGTTCCATTATTTTATTATCTCTTTCTTTTTCTGGAGATAGTTTATTATCATAAACTCCTTCTTCTACTAATTCGTGATACTTCTTAACTGAATCGCTCATTGAAAACCTTTTTAAAATTATTATATCCTATTGAAGCATTAGCTCTCCAATCTGTACTATCCCCAGAGTCGCTAATCCATTTATATAAAGATACGGAAATATTTTCAGATAAGCAAACTTTTGCTATAGAATAACCTTCCATATCGACTAAATCACATTTACGAATATTTTTAGTATATGAATTTGAATATACTGCTGTAGAGTCATAAAATGTATCAGTAGTAAAAAGTTTAAAAGGAGACTCTGATATAGTGATAGGTTCATGTTCTGGTACTACACATCCAAAAAAGTCATCATAAACTGTACCTATTGGTAGTACCTCTCCTACATTATAGTCTTGTAGATTACCACAAGAACCAAAATTAACAACATGATCTGGTTTATACTTTTGTATAAGTTTATATGTATTTAATGCTGCTTCTACTTTACCTATACCGATAATGTGTATAGGGTTTCCATTTATTTCTGTATCGTGATGTTCAAGCTTTGTAGCTGATACTAATAAGATATTAGACATTTTGTATCGTGATTTTGTATTAAACCTATATCAATTAAGGAGATAGTGTCAACTACTTCATAACCTGCAAGGTCGCAGATTAATTTGGCTGCTGTCATCGTCCCACCGGTCGCGAATACATCATCAACAATAACAACATTTCCAGAACCCTTTTCCATTTCTAAAGTATCTCTTCCATACTCCAATCCATACTCTATACTAACTAAATCTGCTGTGGGTAGCTTGCCTGGTTTCCTTAGCATTTTAAACCCTTTTAGGTTCATTGCAGCTAAAGCAGATGCAAATATAAACCCACGCGACTCGATCCCTACAAAGTAATCTACTTTCTCAACATCAATCAATTGTCCCAATTCATATAGAGCATCGAAGAATGCTTCTTATCGGCAAGTAAGGGTTGAATGTCTTTATAGTTAATCCCTTTTTTTGGAAAGTCGGGCACTTCTTTTATATAATCTTTTAACATAACTCACATTCAGGCATATTCCACCATATTAAAAAAGCCAGTATTGCAGCAACGATAGTTACCAATATTCTAATTGGTTTATTTTGCTTTTCTTTCCAAGCTCTTAATTTTAACCCATACTTAACTCCTATTCCAGCTGACCAATCCATTGCTCTACCAATCCAGTCAAATGGAGGTACTTTCAAAAAGGTAACTAACCCTATAAGAAAGCCTGTAAAGTATTCTCCTCCTAACATAAGTAAGATAGCTCCTGCTAGAAAATAATATCCAATATTGTTTTTAAGATGTTCCTTCATTTTTGTGCTTTGTTTTTCTGGTATATTTCTTCTTGTTCTTCACTGGCGTAGGCATGCGCAGAGCATGGAGCCACTCTTGGTGGGTTAGTACCACTTCCTTTAACTCTATCGCTTTTTTTCTCTTCGTTCCACTCATCACTAAAATATATAAACTCCATATTCATCAATATACGATTTTAATTATAAATATCCAAAAAAAAAAGAGGCTTATTTAGCCTCCTTCTTTAATTTACGTTTTGCTTTTTGCCATTTTCTTTGGGCTTCTGTTATTGAAATCTTACCGTCTTCGTATAATGCTCTTATGGCATAATATTCTGCTTTGTGGTGGCAGTGATAAGTAGAGGTCTTTTCGATCGGATCGATCGTTTTGGCTTGAGTATTCATCCCGAATAAGAGCAAGCCGATAATCATTGCTTTCTTCATAAGTGGATGTTTTATACTAATAAATAGGCAATTTTCTTGAACTTCTCTTAATATTGGCTTAATGTTTACTTAATATACGAAGAATAAGGCAATAAAAAACCCGACACGTCTGCCGGGCTCATGTTGTTAAGTAGTGTACTGCAACCGGGTGGGACACACACGGAAATTTCTTTTACGCTCTTGGGGTACTTTACGCCGGACTACTCCTTACCGACTTTCTTACCTTAACTAACTTACTACAATATACGAATAATTAAGTTCCTAGGCAACTATATCACCATATATTTTCAAAAAAAACCCCTCCGTTTCCGGAAGGGCTTATAAAGAGGTTTCGGGTCTTTCAAGGTTT
>Ga0115572_10002220_pt1 | contig 15595 bp, 13 predicted proteins | sample COGITO_mtgs_1206_FD_88681 | JGI IMG/M metagenome (GOLD analysis project Ga0115572, IMG submission 88681) | Pelagic marine microbial communities from North Sea - COGITO_mtgs_120607 | ecosystem: Environmental > Aquatic > Marine > Epipelagic | place: Germany:Helgoland, sampling site Kabeltonne... | reverse complement strand
TAATGTAGAGCAGAAAAATGATTGTGTAATTTATAATTCCTTAGGAATTCCATATGTAATTGAAGAGACGGAGTTGGATTTGGGAGGAGAGAATGAGTACAGAATTGAACTAAAAGGGTGGAAAAAAGGCAAGATTCAAAAATGGGGTATTGTTCGTTATTCTGGTATTAATGCTAGTGTTGGCTTTTATGATAAGGACGACGTTCCCGATATAATAGTTAAGACTGGAAATGGTGATGAATCTTTGGGGTTCTTGTCTTTATTAGATAATAATAGTCACCTATTAAATGAAGATATTCCTCTTATAATTAACAATAGTAGTCCTTATAATATAGATTTTCAATCAGAAAACCGTGAAGATCCGGACACATGGAATAATAATCAAAACAATCCTTATAAAATATTTTCTGCGGAAAACTATTTCGTTTCAGTACCTAAAATTAATTGGCTTTCGTTCACTGAAAAGTATAATATTAATGAGAGCAACTTGTCTGGTAAAGACTATTTATTACTTGCAGAAAAAGCTTCAATGGGTGAAAAGTTTGATAAAACTTCTCCTTTTTTAGTTTTCGCCCTAATGTTAAAAGGATTAGAAGAGGTTAATAAAAATCCTGAAGATTGGGAAAAATATAACATGTCTTTTGACAGTCATTACCGCAATTTTGACGAAAATTACTTGTCTGCTGTCATCAATGAATATTATGGTTATTGGAAGCAAGACTTGCTTGTTCCTTTTACACTTCACAACTGTGGCGAAGGAAACAATTTGCATATGCTCTGCTACAGAGGTTCTCAATCTGATAAGAGAAGATCTATTTATAATCAAAAGCTAGAAAAAATAAAAGGACAATTAGATTCGGGGTTAAATGTTTTATTAAATGATGTTTTAAAGAAGAAATCAGCATTTTCTATTAGTGAAGATAGTCATTTATGGACTTTGTATAAAGAGAGTATTCAAAGAAATGCTTTTGTTGATTTAATAAGTCAAACTATTAATGATAATATATTTCTTGAAATAAATATTGGTTTTGAAAAATCAGACTCTTTGCTAAATGCATACTATAAACAATTAATGAGCAAAGCTGATAGCAACGGGAATATCTCTTGGGGAGATGAAACGAATAGCACTAATCGTTCTTCAAAAACAATTAGGCAAAAGCAAAGAAATTGGATAAAATACAAAGAGGCATGTGCAAAATTTTTTAGTCAATTAAATAGTAAGTATTCTAAAGAGTTTTGGCTAAACTATTTTACAATTATACAAGCCGAAAAATTACACGATTTGGCAGGATGTAATTGTTGGAGCAATTACTATTCTTACTCGAATAAAGCCCTTAATGACAGTAAGTACTATAAATTACATTTTTCTGTATTAAACGACTATAATTGTAATACTTATCTATTCAATGATGAAATGGATGAAGGGTGTTAGAGCATGGTAATTTATTGTGGTTTTTTAACAAAAACATTCAAACATCTAAATCTTGAACAGTGAAAATTATTTCAACCTCTTATCGCGGCAACTTTATATACGAAAGAGGTGAAAAAAAAATTCTAGAGTTAGTTCACCCTAAATGGTTTTCTAAAAAAGCCGTCACCAAATACGACAACACTAATATAAAAGTTGAACCCAAAAACTACTGGGGAAAAACATATCGAATTCTAAAAGAAGGGGTTGAAAAGGGGAGTATTGATGTTGACTGGAAAAGTAGTATTACTATCGCTTTTATTGACCAACATGAAATTGCCCACACCTTTAAAATGACGAAGAAGGGGTTCTGGAAACAGCAGTTTGAATTCTCGAACCTAAAGGGAGAAATTGTAATTGTTTTAACCCCTCTAAACACTTGGAAAAAATGGACAAATGATCTTGCAGTTGAAAGTAGCCCTAAGTATTCTGATCAAAAATATTTCGATGAATTAGTGGTTTATTGTGGGTTTGTGGTTCGTTTAATTCAACAATATGCAGGGGCAGGAGTTGTTTAGTATTTTTAACCTGGTTTGATGTCGTTATGAAAAGAAATTCAATTAAAGTACACATTATTGGAGGAGGAGTTAGCGGCCTTATTGCGGCTCAGGTTTTGGAGAACCACGGGTTAAGTCCTGTAATTATAGATGCTAATGATCGCGTTGGGGGGCGAGTAAAGACGGATATTGTAAAAGGGTTTCAACTAGACCGCGGCTTTCAAGTGCTATTGTCCAGCTATAGCGCAGCAAAAAAATACTTAGATTATAAAAGTCTAGATCTTCAACGGCTAAAAGCTGGTTCTTGTGTGTTTGTTAACGGGAAAAAATGTTTTTTTGGAGACCCATTAAGGGATTTCTCTTTGTTTCTGCCCACATTATTCTCCTCCTTGGGCACTATCGGAGACAAGGTTAAGATAGCTAAAATAAATTTTCATCTTCAAAAGAAAACCATTGACAATATTTTTAAAGATCGAGAAATTACAACTAATGAATATTTAACCTCCATTGGTTTTTCAAAAAATATAATTAAAAACTTTTTCACCCCTTTTTTCAGTGGCATCTTCCTTGAAGACGAACTTTACACCTCTAGTAGAATGTTTGAATTTGTTTTTAAAATGTTTGGCGAAGGGTTGGCTCTAATGCCAAAAGGTGGAATAGAAGAAATTTCAAAACAATTAAAAAATAAACTTAAAAAAACGAAGATTCTATTTAACACTGTTGTTTCTGAGATTAAAGACAAGGAAATCATCTTGTCCGACGATAAAAAGATTAAAACCCACTATGCGATTGTCGCTACTGAACCAAGTAATTTAGTTAGAGGCTTAAAAAATCAAAAAGTTGAATGGAAATCTTGTCAAAACCTATACTTTACTTGTTCTGAGCGTGTTTATAAAAAGGCTTTTATTGGTCTCGTTTCTAATCAAGAGTGTTTGATTAACAATATTTTTTATCCAACAAGTATACCTGCGAATAAGAAAGGAGGAAGTGAACTGGTCTCAGTTACTGTTGTTAAAGACCACGACCTACCAGAAAAAGAATTAATAGAAAGAGTAAAAAAAGAACTAAAAAAAGAATGTAAAATTGAGGGTATTACTTTTTTAAAGTTATACAATATTCCTAAGGCCTTGCCTAAGTTAAACAACTTACAATATGATGTTTCTCCTTCGGAAACTAAAGTTAAAGATGGTGTTTTCTTGGCTGGAGACGTCCTGCTTAACGGATCTTTAAATGCCGCTATTCTTGCGGGGGAGAAGGCAGCAATGGGGGTTTTAGAAGCTGTAGAAAAGAATATTGTGAAAGGCTAGAAACGGCTAATTACAGACATTTAAAATATTCAAATGGCTCTAAGCAGGATGTACACCTATACATTGCTTTGCATGCTGTAGAGCCAAACTGGCTTACAAGTTCTGTTTCTTTGGTCTTACACCTCGGACATTCTATTCTTTGTTTATTATTCAAGAGAATGTTTTTGTCTTTGGTTTTGTGTGCTGGGGGTGCAATACCATATTCTCTTAGCTTTTCCTTAGCTTCATCTGTTATCCAGTCCGTTGTCCATGCTGGGTCAAACTGCATTTTTATTTCGTAGTTTGTTACTTTTAAGACTTCAAGTTTTTCAATTATGTCTTTTTGAAAACGGTCCATGGCCGGACAACCTGAATATGTTGGAGTAATTACTACTTTAAGGCTGTCTTCTTCATAAAAAATGTTTCTAAGAACTCCTAGCTCCTTAATGCTAATAACCGGAATTTCAGGATCTGGTATTTCCGATATAACTTTTTTTATCAGTTCAAGGCTTTTCATTCTCTATATCCACTTTGCCGTTGGTGGCATTGACATTAATATTGCTTCTGTAGACCCTCCTGTTTTTAGACCAAAAAGAGTTCCTCTGTCCCATATTAAATTAAACTCTACATACCTTCCTCTTTTTATAAGTTGTTGCTCTTTTTCTTTATCAGACCACGGTTGGTCCTTGTGTTTTTTTACAATTTCAGTAATAGATTCTAGTGTATGTTTCCCCACATCCTTAACAAAGGAAAAGTCTTTTTCACAATCTCCTGTATTAAGATGGTCAAAAAATATTCCTCCCTCTCCCCTGGGTTCTTTCCTGTGAGGTAAATAAAAATATTCGTCGCAATTCTTTTTAAATTTATTGTAATATGTTGGGCTGTGTTTTTCACATGCTTGTTTCATTTTGGAATGAAAAAACCTTGTGTCGTTTTTGTTAATAAAAGTTGGGGTCATATCTGCTCCGCCGCCAAACCAAGATTGTCCAGTAACTAAAAACCTAGTATTAAAATGAAAAGCTGGAATCTTAGGAGATTCCATATGTGCAACAAGGCTTATCCCTGAGGCCCAATATTTTGGCGATTCTTGAGTCCCTTTGATTTTGTCTCTATATTCTTTTGAAAACTCGCCAGATACTGTAGATATGTTAACGCCTACTTTTTCAAAAACATTTCCTTTCATAATGCTTATCTCCCCACCTCCGGACCCTTTATGGTTCCATGTTTTTCTTTCAAAAGAGCCGGTATCTATTTCGTTGAAAGCAGTGCAAAACTGGTCTCTTAGTTTCCTAAACCAAGCTTGTGCATTTTGTTTTTTTAATTCAATGTTTTCCATTCTAAATTGAAATATCTTTAAAGGTTGTCTTCATAGCGCCACTCTGCAAAACTATTGGCGGTCTCGCGCAAAAAACCCTTTACCAGTTGTGCTCCTTTAGGTTCGTTTCTTTTTAATATGTCTACAATTTCAATAAGCATGTTTTCGCATGTTGGTTGGTAATCAACAAGTCTAATTCTTTCGTTAATAGACTCAATTTCTTTAAACCTTGTATCTTTTCTCAAAATGAGCCTATGGTCAAAAAGTGGCAATATTTGTGTTTTTACTATTTTTTTTATGTCTCCAAAGTCAACCACCATCCCGCAATCTGAAAGCCCTACATCACTTTTTGGTGTTCCTATAAAAGTCATTTCCAGATGGTAGCTGTGGCCGTGAATATCCTTACACTTTCCGAGATAGCCATCTAAGGCGTGAGCAGCTTCAAAATCAAATTCTTTAGTTATTCTAATCTTCACTTTTTCTAAATATTTAACAAAATTACGATTAAAAGAGAAACATTTTTTTAATTCAACATTATTAATATTTGCATTCCTTAATTTTCGGATTATTTATTTTTAAATTACATTAGAAAAATGTATTCACAAAAAAATAGCTTTTTAAACCTTTCTTTAGAAATAGAGTTGTTCATAAACAAGTATTATAAGCAGGAGATACTGAGGGGCGTGTTGCTTTCTTCGGTTTTTTTGGTTCTTCTTGTAGCGGGCGCCTGGTTTTTAGAGTTTTTATTTAGGTTTTCCTCCTTAGGTCGTGGTGTGTTGCTTTTTGGCGGTATATTAATTACTTTGACTTATGTTTCAAAGCTTGCGCTTTATCCTTTAATTAAGCTTTTTGGTATACACGGAAGAATGTCTTACGAAGATGCTTCCCTTTTGCTTTCTGAAAAAATACCAGAAATTGGAGACCAATTGGTCAATGTTATTGGTCTAGAAAAACAATTAGAAAGCCATGAAACTGATCTTTTAAAGGCGTCAATAGAACAAAAGGCATTAAGCTCTTTAAGGTTTGATTTTAAAAGTGCTGTTTCTATAAATGATCAAAAAAAAATGTTCTATGGGTTTTTAGTGCTTTTTTTTGTTTCTAGTACTTGTTCTATTATTTATCCTGATTCTATTATTTCCCCTCTTAGGAGGGTTGTTTTTTTTCAGAAAACTTTTGAAAAGCCTAACCCTTTTATATTTGAAATTAACAACGGAAATCCATTACTGGTTTTGGAAAATGAACCTTTAGAAGTAATAATTAAAACGAAGGGAGAAATAGATCCTGAGCAGGTCTTTTTATATTCTAAAAAAAAGCGGTTTTTTCCTGAGAAAACAGACTCTAAATCTTTTAGATATGTTTTTAATTCCATTAATAAATCTTTTGTATTTAACCTTTTAGACGGCAACAGAGATACCGTAAATTATAATGTTATAGTACTTCCTCGGCCTAGAATGTTAAAAGAAAGAAAAGTTGTTAGGTACCCTGCATATACAAAGATGGAAAACGACACTTTTCATGACCTAAATCGAATTATTGTACCTGATGGCTCTTCAATAGATTGGGAAATACATTGCAAAAACATTTCTTTTTGTTCTGCTGTCTTTGAGGACTCTGTAGTAAAATCAAGAAATGAGGCGTTTGGTTTTTCTTATTCACCAAAAAAATCTCAAGGTTACAAAATTTTAGTCCAGAATAACTTTTCCGAATTTACAGATTCATTAAGCTACTTTATTGAATTGGTTAAAGATGGCTTTCCAACTATTGAGTTAAGTGAGGTTGTTGACAGCAATAGTGTTAATAACAGACTGTTTGTAGGGGATATTTCTGATGACTATGGGTTTCATTCCTTAGAGTTCTTCATCCTTAAAAACGACAGCGTTATTTACAGTGAACTTTTAAATTACAGCGGTACCAGCAGAGCTGTTTTTAATTTCGAATTTGACTTTGGAGAGATGTCGCTACAAAGTGGGGATTTAATCCGTTATTTTTTCGCTGTAAAGGACAACGACGGAGTTAACGGTCCAAAAGAGGTTTTGTCTAAGTCAATGTTTTTAAAGGTTCCGAGTAAAAAGAGGCAAAAAGAGATTAGAAAGATTAAAAGCTTAGCGAATAACCAGTCCTTTAGTTCATTACAAAAAAAACTGCAAAACTTTAGTTCTGAACTTGAAGACATGAAAACATCAATGCTTAACAAAAAATCTTTAAACTGGGAAGATAAAAGCTCCTTAAAGGATTTTCTTAAAAAACAAAAGGAAATTCAAAACGACTTAGAAAAACTTAAAAAACAACTTCAAAATGAGCTTTCAAATGATCAAAAAGAAAAAAATGAGGAGATTCTAAAAAAACAAGAGCAAATAAATAAAATGGTGGAAGAGCTTATGTCAGACGAAATGAAAAAACTCTACGACGAGCTAAGTAAATTATCTGAAGAAATGAACAAGGATAAGGTCTTAAAGAAGTTGGAGGATATTGATTTTTCTCAAGAGGACATGCTTAAGGAGCTTGACCGAACTATTGAACACTTTAAGAAAATGGAAATTGAACAAAAAGCAAAAGAGCTTTCTAAAGAGCTTAAAGACTTATCTAATAAACAAACGGTGCTAAAAGAAAAAACCAAAGACAAAGAGGTATCCAGCTTTGAAAAAAACAAAATACAAAAAAAAATTAAAGAGGAATTTAATGAAATACAAAGCGAACTTTCCGATTTAAAAAGAAAAAACAAGGAGCTTTCTAAACCTTTAAACGTTGAAACTGAAGAAAAAGAGGAGATGATAAATAAGTCTCTCAATGAATCTCTTGAGAAGTTGAGTGAGAATAAAATGAAAAAGGCTAGTGAAAAACAAGGAGAAACGAGCAAAAGTCTTAATGATTTAGCGGACTCAATGGAGAAATTAAGCAAGGGAAGTGGAGATAAGCCTGAAGAAGACATGGAGTCTTTGAGGGTTTTGTTAGAGCAATTAATAACTTTTTCTTTGGATCAAGAAGATGTTCTGGCTGATTTAAAATCTACAAAAACACAAGATCCTAAGTACATATATATAGGCCAACAGCAAAGAAAGTTAAGTGATAAAATCCAAATAATTGACGACTCTTTAACCGCGTTAGCACTAAGGCAAATTATGTTAAGTGGAAAAATAAACAAAGAGGTGCAAAGCATAAAACGCTCTTTAAAAAAGAGTATAAAAAACCTAACTGAACGAAAGACAAAGAACGCACAAATAGAACAACAAACAGTAATGATGCACACTAATGAGCTTGGTCTTTTATTAAGTGAAATAATAAATCAAATGCAACAAAATATGCCTGGTTCTGGACAGTGTAATAAGCCTGGAGGTAAAAATAAAAAACCAGGAAAGGGGCTCGCTAAAAACACCGAACAACTTAAACAACAAATTGAAGAAATGAAAAAATTTATGAAGGGTCAAAAAGGTGGAAAAAAACCTGGTGAAAGCGGCTCTTCATTCGAACAACTTGGAAGAATGGCCGCCCAGCAAGCTGCAATTAGAAAACAACTTCAAGAAATGGCTCAAGAATTAAACAAAGACGGTTCCGGAAAAGGAAACGGTCTTAAGGACTTAATAAAAAAGATAGAAGAAACTGAGGATGAAATCATAAATAATGAGATTTCCTTATCGTCTATTAAGAGACAAGAAGAAATAAAAATAAAGCTTTTAGAGCTAGATAAAGCTTCAAAGGAGCAAGAAGAGGAAGAAAAAAGAGAAGCAAAAGAATCTTCTGATGATTACAAGAAAAATAATTCGGTTTTGTTTGAGGAGTATTTGCAAATTAAAAAGGGAGAAACAGAGCTTTTGAAAACTATTCCTCCAAATTTGAAACCTTATTACAAAAATAAAGTAAATGAGTACTTTAAGTCTATTGAAAAAGAATATGATTAGCGCTTTAAATCCTGTGGAAAATAAACTTTGTTTGCGGTCTGACCCTAAAAGCTTGCTTTCTCTTGAAAGTTGGATCAATTCACTGTGCGAAACTTATTCTATAAGGGTTGAGCTTTACGGAAACATTTTAATTGCTCTTTCTGAGGCTGTAAACAACGCTATAATCCATGGTAACAAAAATATCGTCGACAAAGAAGCTTTAGTGGAGGCTTGTTTTTCTGATAATTTATTGATTTTTACAGTTACGGATCAAGGGGAGGGATTTAACTTCTTAAACCTTCCAGACCCTACACTGCCTGAGAACCTAGAGAAACCTCAAGGGCGAGGTGTTTTTTTAATGAACCATCTTTCTGATGGTGTTGTTTATCAAGAGCCTGGAAATGCAGTTGAAATATCCTTTAACATTTAATTCTTGAGCATTTTTTTTCACAAAGTAAATGTATCATTTTCTATAAACGAGAAACTAGTTGTAAAATGGCTTGAAGAAAGCGTTAGGCCCTTGGGGTTTGTTATAGGCGAACTCTCTTTTATCTTCTGCTCTGATGAATATCTTAAAAAAATAAATATTAAATATTTAAATCACGACTTTTTTACAGATGTAATTACTTTTGACTATTCGAAGAACAAACTATTGTTTGGTGATGTATATATTTCTACAGAAAGAGTAAAAGAAAACGCAACAACATATAACTCCTCTTTTAATAAGGAATTATTTAGGGTTATAATCCATGGAGTTTTACATTTGTGCGGGTTTGATGACAAAACTAAAAAAGAAAAAACCTTAATTAGGTCTAAAGAAAATGAAATTTTATCTACAGTCGACTGGAAGTCAGCATTTTAACCTTGTTTCACGTGAAACAATATGCTAAAAAAATATGACATAATAGTTGTTGGAGCTGGACACGCTGGAAACGAAGCTGCTGCAAGTGCTGCCAAAATGGGGTCCAGTGTTTTGCTTATTACTATGAACATGGAAACCATTGGGCAAATGAGTTGCAACCCAGCAATTGGGGGAATTGCCAAAGGACAAATAGTAAGAGAAATTGACGCTCTCGGCGGACAAACAGGATTTGTAACAGACTTAAGCGCCATTCAATACAAGCTTTTAAATCAATCGAAAGGACCAGCAATGTGGAGCCCAAGGGCACAGTGCGATAGGAAAATGTTTAGCAACACCTGGAGAAAAACGCTAGAAAGTATCCAAAACATCGACTTTTGGCAAGATGTAGTGCAGGAAATATTAGTAGAAAAAAACAAGGTTATTGGTGTAAAAACCACCATGGGGGTTGTTATTAAATGCAAGGCTGTTGTTTTAAATAGTGGTACATTTTTAAATGGTACTATTCACCTAGGAGAAAAACAATTCGGTGGAGGAAGAATGGGAGACAAGGCCATTAAGGGAATCACTTCTCAACTAGAGTCTTTGGGTTTTAAGTCTGGAAGAATGAAAACAGGAACACCCGCAAGAGTGGATGGGAGGTCTATAAACTTTTCTGTTATGGAGGAGCAGCCTGGAGACGAAAACCCTGGAAAGTTTTCCTACTTTAACCATACAACTAGCTTGTCCAAACAAAAAAGTTGTTTTATAACCTACACAAACCAAAACACACACGAGGTTTTAAAAGAAGGATTTGATAGAAGCCCGTTATTTAACGGCTCTATTAATTCTATTGGCCCAAGGTATTGCCCGTCAATAGAGGACAAAATAAACCGCTTTAGCCATAGGCCAAGACATCAAATATTTGCAGAGCCTGAGGGCTGGGATACAATAGAGTTTTATATAAACGGCTTTTCAAGTAGTCTTCCAGAAGAAGTACAGATTGCTGGCCTGAGAACAATAAAAGGATTTGAAAAAGCTAAAATGTTTAGGCCTGGTTATGCAGTAGAATACGACTATTTTCCACCTACACAACTTAAGCATAGTTTAGAAACAAAATTAGTTGAAAACCTTTATTTTAGCGGTCAAATAAATGGAACTACTGGCTATGAAGAAGCTGCTGGACAAGGAATAATGGCTGGAGTTAATGCACATTTGAAGATAAATAATAAAGAACCTTTTATTTTAAGCAGAGACGAAGCTTACATTGGTGTTCTTATAGATGACCTAATAACTAAAGGAACAGAAGAACCTTACAGGATGTTTACTTCAAGGGCTGAATATAGAATATTGTTAAGGCAAGACAATGCGGATATTAGATTGTCAAAGAAGTCATATGATTTGGGACTTTTAGAAAAAAACAAGTTAGATCAAGTTGAAAAAAAAATTGAACTGTCTGAAAAATTAATGCGATTTACAAAAAGGCTTTCCGTGTCGCCAGATGAAATAAACGAAGTTTTAACTTTAAAAAGTGGAAGTAAAATAAAACAAAAAATTAAAGCACCGAACATAATATCAAGACCGAACATTGGAATAAACGACTTAATTGAAAAAAGTAAACCTTTAAAGAAGTTTATAAAAGAACACCTGATAGGCGAAAAAGCTATAGAACAAGTTGAAATTGATATAAAATACAGGGGCTACATTGACAGAGAAAAAGAAAACGCAGATAAATTAAAAAGACTTGAGTATGTTAATATACCAGATAATATTAACTACTTTAAATTCTCTTCTCTTTCCAGTGAGTCAAAAGAAAAACTAAACGACATCAAGCCTTCTAACATTGGTCAAGCTGCAAGGATAAGTGGAATAAAACCTTCTGATATATCAATATTATTAATTTATTTAGGAAGATAAGGTTTCACGTGGAACATCAACTAGAAAAAATATTGACTTGTCCGATTTGTGAAAAAAAATCACAAAAAAAACACATTGAAGGGTTGGACCACAACGTAAGTGGAGAGAGGTTTACCATAACTGAATGTGTGAAATGTGGGTTTAGGTTCACTAACCCTAGGCCGAAAGAAGAATACATTAATAAATACTACCAAAGCAAAAACTATATCTCTCATAGTTCAACAAAAAAGGGATTAATTAATAAGGTATATCACCAGGTAAGATACTACCAGCTTTATAACAAAAAGAAGATCATTCAGCAAAGTGCCAAGATAGACAAGGGTGAAATATTAGACATTGGCTGCGGAACTGGAGACTTTTTAAAGCACATGATTTCTGCCGGGTGGGTAGGTGATGGGGTAGAAAATGACAAGGGAGCAAGAAAAATTGCTGAAGAAAAACTTGGTAAGGGTTTAAAAGAAAACCTTGCTCTTGTAAAAGGTGAAAACAAATATGATGTTATTACAATGTGGCATGTTTTAGAGCATGTTTATGACGTCAAAGAATACTTAAAATCAGTTTGTAAATTGTTAAAAAAAGGAGGGGTTCTTCTTGTGGGCGTACCCAATTGCGAATCTTATGATGCAATAAAATACAAGGAGAACTGGGTAGCATATGATCTTCCTATTCATTTGTCCCACTTCAGAAAGAAAGACATTGTAAAACTTTCTAAAAAATGCAACTTTAAACTAAAAGACATAAAACCCTTGTTTTTTGACGCATATTACATTAGCATGCTAAGTTCAAGAAAAGCAGGCTCATCAAGCCTATTAGGGTTTTTACACGGATTTATATCAAATTTAAAAGCAAAAAAATCTGGTGAATACTCTAGTTTGATGTATTTGTTAATTAAATAACTTTTAAGAGCTTTTAGCCTTGTCAGGGGTTGTGTTTGCTCGAAAAAGCTTAAAAAGGCTGTGAAGGGGCTTAATGTTTGTTTTGTAAGGTTCTGGTTTCTAGGCTATTAAGGATTCGAGCTTTGTTATTTGGGTCTTTGGGTCTTTTTCTTTATATAAAATGTTGTAAGCTGATGTGATAATTGGGGTTTGTTTTTTTATTTTTAATTGTTGTGACTTGGCATAGATAGACCTTGTTGCGTGATAACCTTCTGCAACCATGGTCATTTCCTCTATTGCGTTTTCTACAGAATAACCTTTTCCAATTAAAACGCCTAGTGATCTATTTCTGCTGTGTGGAGAATAGCATGTAACTAAAAGGTCGCCCAAAAATGCTGGGTGTGAAATTGTTCTTTCTTTAGGATCTAGTGAACACAGAAGGCGTTTCATTTCATTTGCACACGAAGTAGTTAAAACAGCTATAAAGTTATCCCCATAACCTAATCCGTAGCCTACGCCAACAACTATTGCGTATATGTTTTTTAATATTGCCGCATACTCTGTTCCTATTATGTCATTGGAAGTGCTTATGTGTAAAAACTTTGTTTTAAATATTCTCTTTATTTGTTGGTGAATTTCTATTTTATTAGTGGAGATGGTTAAATAGCTTTGCTTTTCTAAAGCTACTTCTTCAGCATGGCAAGGACCTGAAATAACCCCATAATTAAGGTTTGGAGAGATTGATTTAAAAAAATCATGAGGTGTTGTGTTGTTTTCCGGAATAACACCTTTAACAGCAGATAGAACAGTTTTATTATTTAAAAGAGGTCCTTTGGATTTAAAAACAGAAAAAATAAACCCTGATGGCACTGCAATAATAATTAAGTCGCTATTTTGAATTATTGTGTCTATTTCATTATAAAAAGTAATGTTATTGGTGTTAAGTTTGCAATTGGTAAGATACTTGGTATTTCTCTTTTTAAGAAGAATTTGATTTTTTAATCTTTCTCGTCTTACCCACCAGTTTACGTGGTTTTGTTTTGATAAAATAGAAACAATTGCTGTTCCCCAGCTTCCTGCACCGATAACTGAAATTTTCATACGATATTTCTGTGTGATTTTAAAACCTCTTTAAAACAAATCTTAAACCACTCTGTATATTTTTCAGGACTTGTTTGGATTTGGATTTCTACATCTTCAAGGGTTTTATAAGCGAACTCTTCTACCTCTTCTGAATTTACTTTTGGTAAATCATTAGAAAAACCAAAAAAAACATGATCAAACTCGTGCTCGAATAGATTATTATCTAGTTTGGCTTTATATATAAAGTCAAATTGTTTTTTTAGAACACACCTAATTCCCATTTCCTCTACTAGTCTTCTTTCTGCAGCGGCAAGTGTTGTCTCGTTTTGTCTTGGGTGACTGCAGCAAGTATTGGTCCATAATCCACCCGAATGATATTTTTTAACTGCTCTTCTTTGCAAAAGCAGCTCGTTTTTATCGTTAAAAACAAAAACAGAAAATGCTCTATGAAGAAGGCCTTTGACATGCACTTCTTGTTTTTCCATAGAGCCAACCTCTTGATCGTTTTTGTCCACTAAAATTACTTTTTCTGTCATTTAGAAAGCGTTTTTTTTCGGTAAGCTAGCTCCCAGGCTGTTAAAAATACAAACCTAGAAACTCTTTCTAATTTTAAAAAATCTATTTTTTCAAAATCGTCAGTTGGTTGGTGGTAGTCTTCATGTAGTCCTCCAAAATAAAAGATTACAGGAATATTATTTTTTGCAAAATTATAGTGATCGGATCTTTGGTAAAAATTATTTGGGTCATCTTTAGCGTTGTAGGTGTAATCTAGCTTAAAACCTACGTGTTTTTTATTGATATGTTCGTTTATTATGTGCAACTCTTTGCTAATTCTGTCTGAGCCTATTAAATAAATATAGTTGTTGTCCTGCTGTATGGTGTCCTGTCTTCCAACCATATCAATATTTAAGTCCACGATGGTTTGGGAAAGAGGAAAAACAGGGTTTTCAGTATAAAACTGTGAACCGAAAAGACCTTTCTCTTCACCAGAAACCGCGAGAAACAATATTCCTCTTTGTGGTTTATTTCCTTCATCAAAAGCTTTTTGAAAAGCCTTTGAAATAGATAATAGAGAGCTTGTTCCTGACCCGTCGTCGTCAGCCCCATTACATATTTCACCTCTATCGTAACCAATGTGATCGTAATGAGCTGAAATAACTATAATTTCATCTGTAACTCCGGGAATAAAACCTAATACGTTTTCGCCTGTTTTTCTTTGAGAAACTCTTGTATTAAAAGAAATCGTGTTGGTATCTTGGTTTAATGCTTTTATTTTATTTTCATCCACAATAAATACTGGGATATGGGGTTTAGATTTTTGATTTCCGTGCAACTGCATAAGCGGGTTTTTTAAATATTCTTTTATCCTTAAATCTGTGATTGCATAATCGTTTTTTAAAAAAACTATACCAATAGCACCCATTTTAGTGGCAGTCTGTACCTTTCTTCTCCAGTTTCCTTCTTTTTTGTCTATAGTTTTGTTTGGTGGCAATCCTTGATTTATAAACACAACCTTTCCTTTTGGTTTTTTTTCAAGGTAATCGTTTCTTTCATTGGATATAATTCCATAACCTACGTTAACCGTTGAGATGCTTTCACGTTTGTTGTTGGTAGGGTTGCCATAAGGATAAAAATCGTTAATGAAAGTTAGTTTTGTATTGTTATAGGATAGCTCAACTTTTGAGAAATCTAATACATCAACTGGAAATTCTTGGAAATAACTGGTGTCTTTAAATGCGCTTTTTGTATTATTTTCAATAAAGTAGTTCTTAATATAAGCAGCAGCTTTTTTCTGACCTATTGTTGTTGTTTCTCTACCCTCAAATTCGTCAGAAGAAATAATTTTTAATTGTTTTTTTAATTGTTTTTGGGTAATTGTCTTTGAATATTGATCTGCTTTTTTTTGATTTGTTTTTAGGGCTAGGTTTCCTGGTAGTAAAATACCACACGAACTTAAGAGAAAAAAAAGCAGGAAATAGATTGTTTTTTTATGCATTTATTTTGTCCGTTCTTTTCTTGTGTCTTCCGCCTTCAAAAGGAGTTTTTAAAAAAACTTCTACTATTTTAATTGCGTCCTTTTCATTAATAAATCTCGCGGGCAAAGCCAAGGCATTTGCGTTGTTGTGTAATCTTGCTAGTTCTGCAATTTCAGTGCTCCAGCACAGGGCGCAACGAATATCTTTGTGTTTGTTTGCGGACATTTGTATACCGTTTCCAGATCCACATATTAGAACTATTTTTTCACTCTTTTCTTTTTTATAAAAAGAAACTGCCTTGTGCGCAAAGTCTGGGTAATCGACACTGTCGATGGTGTTAGTACCAACATTAATAAATTCATGTCTAGTGGCAAACGCTTCTATTATTTGTTGTTTTAGTTCAACTCCTGCGTGATCACTTCCTATACTGATTTTCATGTTGGTTATTTGTTGATTAAACTGTCG
>Ga0115572_10002216_pt1 | contig 15599 bp, 4 predicted proteins | sample COGITO_mtgs_1206_FD_88681 | JGI IMG/M metagenome (GOLD analysis project Ga0115572, IMG submission 88681) | Pelagic marine microbial communities from North Sea - COGITO_mtgs_120607 | ecosystem: Environmental > Aquatic > Marine > Epipelagic | place: Germany:Helgoland, sampling site Kabeltonne... | reverse complement strand
TGAAGCACCATATTTTTCCTTCATGTGAAAAAAGACAGCCCCACCTCCAAACATCGGTTCAACATAGGTTGTGATTGTTCCGTTTTTTACTTCAGGTGGAAGGTGATCATCAATGGTTTGGGCCAGTTGTCGCTTTCCTCCTGCCCACTTCAGCACTGGCTTTGGCACATCCAAATTACTCCCTCCCCTGTTGAAACAAATCTGTGATTGGACCCGCCAACTTCTCCACAACTCCTACGACAAGAGCATTACCCATCATAAAGCCCCGTCTTACATCAGAGATTCCTGAAATATTTGTCCAATCATCAGGAAATTGGTTCAACCGCTCTAATTCAATTGGCATTAATCTTCGATACCCGGATTCTGCATCTCTACATTCAACAATGTGCCGCGTACGAGATGGGCCCTTACCCCCTTCTGATGTGACTATGGTCCTACTGGTTCTATTCGCCGTGTCCGGGAATCGCATGGCTCCGATATTGTATCGGTAGGCCAATCCGTCCTCTGTCAAATCGAGGAATCTCTGTCGGTGTTTATCCCACTCTTTTTGTCGCTTTGGAACTTTAGGTTCTTTCATAAGGCGGTCATAGACTTCTAAATCGGAATCTTTGACAGAACTCCTGAAGGCCTTTTTTATCCTGAATTCATTTCTGACAGTTCCTTTCAAATAACGCCATGTTTCCACCTCGGCTTTCGGAATTGAATATTTGTTTAATTCTGCTTCAGTTAATTGTTTTTGTAAGATTTTGGACAGGGGCATTTTAGGTACTTCTTGAGGTATTATTTTAGGGCTTATCTGGTGTATGAATATATCATTCGACGATTGGTTCCACTTGGCAATCCCCGCATTCAAAAAGAATTTCTTATCATTAAATTCCCCTGGTTTTGGCATTGTTGTATTTTCCTCTTTGCTGACAGAGTCGATTGGAAATGACTTCCCAAACGGCCCCTCTTTTGTTAGCCAAGATAAACTAAAATCAAATTCATTCGATGAGATTGGGCTGAAGTCATCGTTCTTGTAGGCAAGAATGAACACACGGTTTCGGCTTTGTGGCAAGTCAAAATGAGCTGCATTGACGGTCCTCCACTCAACATCATAACCTAGTTCAATAAGATCCTTGAGCACGATTTCAAAATTTTCGCCTTTGTGGATTGCGGGAGAGCTAAGCAGTCGAGTTACATTTTCTAGGAATACCATTTTTGGTAATTTCTCCTTCAAAATACGAGAAATCTGCCACCATAATTCCCCCTTCGGACCCTTAATGCCTTCTTCACCCGATGCAACACTACCATCTTCCGACCTAATTTCTCGGCTGATTGCCCTCATCACCGAATAGTCCTGACAAGGAAAACCACCTACTAACAGGTCATGGTCCAAAACATCAGTAGCCGGAACCTTGGCTATATCGATATTCAAATGTTTTTCAGTTCTCTCTTTGTTCCAATAAACACCTTCTTGCTTATCGTCTTCGATTAAATTGAATCTTTCGATATAAACATCAGATGCGTGCTGTTTTTTCGTCTTTGGTTCGAACTGGTTACTCCAAATTATCGAGAAGTTCAGATTTCTTTTTCTGTTCTTAATTTTCCTAGAAAAACCCTTTCTTTCAAGCCCTAACCGGAATCCTCCAACCCCCGCAAACAGTTCAGCCACTCGTATCGGGTTGTTGTGGCTTGCGTCCATGTTCGACCCTAAACAGCGATAGATATTGAATACTTCGATCACTTCCAAAAATGGTCGTGACCATATTTATCAACCCTCAGTTCTCTTTCGTGTTGTGAACCTTCCAATACTTGCGATTATTGGGGGTCGAGAGGTCCTTTTCGAATGGCAATCCACGGGTTTGTTTGGCCCGGGCGAAAAACACGGCTTCTATCTCGATGCACCGGGAGAGAACGCTACGTTCACTGGTGATGACTTTTCAGTGAAAGTTCACCCGACCGAAGGATTAGCAGGTCAGAAATTACGGTTTGTTCTGGCGGATCGCTGGCTCGATAAGGGCGGCTCTGAAGGCTTCTCAATGGCCCTTCGAGCAAGCGTGGATTTCAGTGCATACCAACTTCGTCCTCTCTTGAAATTCTTTGGCGATGCAAATCGCAGGGTTCTCATTGCCGATGAAACAGGTCTGGGAAAGACCATCGAAGCAGGTATGATCCTCACAGAAGTCTTGGCTGCGAAAGGCTCAGATTCCTGCATTGTGATACTTTGCCCTAAAAGTGTCCAGTGGAAGTGGATTAAGGAATTAAGGACCAAGTTTGGTATTCGCGCCTTCGCCAGTAATTTCAAGCAATTCAAGGAGTATGAAGCACCCTCAGGAGTCCATGTCATCACGCACAGTGCCTCGAGAACGGAGACACAAATAGAGGTTCCAGATGGCAGCATTGAGTTGCTCATCATTGATGAAATTCACAATTTTATTGGTCGTCAAAGTAACCAGAAACGAAGGGGCCGCGCTGTTGATCTTTCCAAAGCATCAAATGGCGTATTGGGGCTTTCTGCAACCCCCATTCAGCTTGAAGCAAACGATTTGAGAAAGTTGCTTGATTTGGTCGCACCCGGAGAGCATTCCTTGGAAGCATGGGGCCTACAGTCTCAAATTCAAATAGCAGTGAATGAAACCATGAAAGCTCAAAAGTCGGGAAAGGGAGCTGAAGAATCCCATATCTCTCTTCTTGAAACAGTCTGGCCGAGTGGGATGTTGGTTTCTTCTGAGGACTTATTGAGTCCCTTAGAGCCATCACTTTGGTCGCAAATCGAACCTGATGTGCGGGCGCTCGGGCCAATTGGAAAACGGTTGACGCGCGCTCGAGGAAGAGATCCTGACGTCATCGGCCCAAATGGAAAATCTCTCTTCAGAAAAAGAATAGTGGAAACCCATGTAGTCGAGCAAGGTGGTTACAAAGGTTTGATTCAATCAATTGATTCATTCCTAAGGCAACACTTGCATTTCTCAAATCGTCGACAATTTTTCTCTTGTCCTGCCGCAGGTCTTTCAATTCTGAATAAGGTAGAATCTGAAAGTGAATCACTGTTCCAGCTTATCGATACCTTTCAACAACAAATGGTAAACACCGGACCGAAGCAGGAATATTTGTTCAAATTATTGGATCAACTGAAAGCAAGACCAGAAATCAATCGAACTGTTCTTTTCACTCACTGGCACCCTACATTTTTCCATCTTAAAGAAATGTTGAGGGGGAGGTTCCAACTCTTTTTTGTTCACCCAAATGCCGATGATAATGAAGCAACTGAAGTGAAGAATGCTTTTGCGGACTGCGAGGAGTATTGTCTTCTCCTCGTCACTGATCGTATGAGCGAGGGCATTGACCTAGAAATGGCAAATTCCATGGTTAACATGGATTTACCATACAACCCCGCCAAGCTTCAACAGCGAATAGGACGTTTAGACCGATATATCCAGGAGTCAGAATTCATCGAAATTCACAATCTCGCGCTCAAAGATTCGATTGAAGAAAAGCAAATTCATACCCTTGAAGAGCGGTTGAAGGTGTTCGAAACTATGATCGGAGGGTTTGAAGCAGTTATCTCCTCTGATGAAGATGAAAATGATTGGACAGAAGAAACTGCAAATGCTGAATTAGGGAAGGCGAATGACCTGACACGGCTTGCGGAGAGCAGCGTTGTCCTGCGCGTCATTGATTCATCTTTGGACGGACTTATTGGCGAACAACAACGCGAAATACACCCTATTCATTCACTGTTGCATCTTATCATCCAACATGCCATGCAACGCTTAGGCGCCACCACAGAATACGATGAACAAACGGGCATCTTGAAATTGAAGATGACGGACAAATTACGTCATCGAATCCTAGGGTCGAAAACCTTCATACCTTGGAGCGATGGATTGGTCCGTGCAGCTTTTGAATCGGTAACTGATGATGGATTTATACTGATTAAAATGAAAGGCCGCGGGGCAACAATTGGACCGTTAGACCCCTTTTTATCTGCGTGTGAGCAAATACTCTGGGGCGTAGAGGGCATGTCATCAGGTGCGCCACCACACGTTGACCCTATTTTGATTGGAACCAAAGAAGGCTCACCTCGATGGAAGCACGTAAGCCACGAAGTAATTATTACAAGAACAATTCTTGATAAAATTTGTCGCCAAGGGTTCATGATTGAATATTGGCACACTAAAGACAACGTCAACCTAAAAGGATTCAAAGGAACCTATTAATTTTGAAGGAGAGATAACAATGGGGAAAACAAAATGGGGAGATCTCGCTCAAAGTATCGAGGATCAGATAATTACTTCTATTCGAAAGGGAATGGAAGCCGGCGAGCCATCATCAATTAGACCCTTACGTGAAGTCTTTCAGAATAGCGATGACGAACATTCCGATCGCATCTACATTAGGATTGATACAGATGCTGTATATTTTATGAATGATGGAAATCGTTTGACCGTTGAACATCACCAAGACGGTACCGCTTTTGGTGGTACTTGTAGAATGATTACTGGTTTAGCCATGGCCTCGAAAGAGCGCGATAAGCAAAAAGCTGGTCAATTTGGAACAGGTCTGAGAACTGCACACGCAATCAGTCATACCATTGAGATACATGGTAAAACAACTAACCTCATAGAGACAAACCGGAGAGACAAGCATGGAGACCAAATTTCAGAAATCTGGAAAAACAATCCTGAGGGGACGTACACAGGAATTTCAAATGCGTACAACACAAACCTAGACGAGGAGATTGAACTAATACAATTCGATGTACGCAAAGACAAGGATCGTCCAAAAAGAAAGATGTTGCCAACGACCCTACCCCGTGATGGAATCTTAATTCGTTTACCTTGGCGCCGTGAAATCGCACCCAATGGGGCTAAGCCATGGGCATGGGAAAGCCACATATGGTCCGAAAAGAAAATAAATTCAGTTGGAAATGCCTACATAAAAGAAATCCCGAGAATCCTTTTGGGTTGTTCATGGCTTAGAGAGGCTATTTTAGATGTCAATATCGGCCAAAAGAAAGCCAGATATGGATGGGTTCGTAATTTCAATCACAGGGAGTTTGAGGAAAAAAATGGCACAGAAGAAGTGAATCTATCCAGATTCGAAGGAAAAGTGGGTCCCCTAAAAACTGCTCTCACTGCTGACATTGAAAGTAGTTTGAAGAATGTTAATGTCGAGCATTACTATCTCTTATCGACCCTCAATTCTGAAGTCTCGCAAATTGCTACCAGTGCTCACCTATTAGCGCCGTGTCATTTAATCGTTCCATTGGAACCTACCGAACCTCTTCCGGGTTACACGCCAATCTCTCTGACAGGGAATTCAGGGAATTTGTTTGGCGCAATATCTTACTTGCCACCAGATGATAGCAGAACGAGTATCAAAATAGATGGTGTAGAGCGCGAGAAACAATTGTGGTCTGCTACAGCAATCTGTACATACACGGACAATCTTTTGCCACGACTTCTGAATTTTTCGAAAAATAAATTCTCAACATCGCCAATCAAGATATTACAACTTCTTCCGAGAAGAAAAGCAAGCCGTTGGTTTACCCAAAACGGTGAAGGACAGATGAAACTTCCCAATCTCTTAGGTACAGACCTAAATCATCAGTTCAATCATCAATTAGAAGATACTTGGAGATCAATGGACCAATCGTGGGAAGGCTACACATCACAAATATCTGAGACATCTATTTTCGTTGATAGTGACGGAAAGTGGGTCAAAACAGAAGAAATTGTTCGCATAATTGTTGAGGATGAGAAACAGAAGAAAATCATACAACAGGTCTTTGAAAAATTGGGAGCCACTGTCCTTTCGACTGAACAAGAGCATGAGTTATATCAACTAGATACAAACGACTGGGCTTCATACCATCCGTTTGAGAATATGACCTCCATCAAAAATATGCTACAATTAAAGACAGCGCTCAATTCATACAACAATAAATTGAGTCTGAAAGTTCTTGGTGCAGAATTAACTCGGAGTCTCATAGAACTAATCCATGCTGATACTTTTTCTGGTTGGGATCTAGACCTGGCCAATCGAAATCGAATTCCTTGCATACCTAATGCAGAAGGAAACTTACTCCCCCTCATCGATGAACGTGACAATAAAAACTTCTACTCCGACTCAGAACAATTCCCTGACCTCATTCCAGATCATAGGAGAATTCACAAATCTATTGCTCCTTTAGCCAAGCATTTCAACCTCAGTTCCCCAGAACCACAAGAATGGTCTCGATTGATTGATGAAGGCGTAACAAATCACCCCCAAAAATTCGGAGACTTGGCCAATCATAGCGACCTGCATCTCCAAATTTCAAAGGCTCTTGGATTAATGGCTCAAGGTAACTTCCCAACCGAGGAGATGAGAACTCAAAAGTTCATTCCTTGCTTGCACAAGGGAAAAATCATCACAAGGGGACTCGGCAGGCACGGTGAGGATCATGTTTGGCCTCTTGACAACTCATTTTCCAACGCTCCAGGTTTTTACAGTAGAAGTTTAATTTTCGACGACTCTGGTGAAACTCGTGCTAAGTTTAAACTCCACAAAACGATTCAGGAAAATTTGATTTGGCTTGAACTCCACCCTGAGGCTGAAGAGTACAGAGATAATATTAGCAGCAAGTTGCGTTTTAATTCTCTCGATTCTAAAAACCCGGGCGTCAATCTCATACGGGCTTTGATATTTGCATTGCCTATACCAAATGCAGCACACAAGGACAAATCTGTATTTTATCGATATCCTGATTCAAGCTGGGAATTGGACAAGTGGATCGGCGTAGAACTTAGTGATGGTATCCGCGATGAAATCTTTGAATCACTCCTCCAAATTCTAAGAGATGCGTCAGACCGCACTCAAAGCCAAGGAATGTCCACTGGATGGGGTGCAGACAGTCGTGAGTTCGTACATTCGCTTCATCTGTTAAAGAATGAGTCAGGAGAATGGTCGACGCTTGGAAACCTTTGCTTTGACTTAAGGGCTGACTTGAGTGAATTGTTTGGCAAAACAGCAGTGCTCAAGAAACATCGTGAATTGTTGGGCTACAAAGTGATTACGAGTGATGTTGGCTCATCCGGGGGGGCTGGTTTAGGCATTACACATCGGTTTGATGAAGTTGCAATTGTAGAGAAAATACAAAAATTATCTGGGACATCTCCCGAGGTGAGATCAAAGATTTTGGGGATGATGCTTGATAGTGAGGAACCTTGGGAATTGGATGAAGATGTAGGTCTGAAAGATATGCAATGGGTTCCAATTATGAATAAATCACTCTCCAAATTCAGTAAGACATTGCTCCCAACGCCTGCTGTAGTCGAGTTGCTTGGGAATAATCACCCGTGGTTTATCACAACTGATGTAGATTGTTCCAAAGAATCAGTTGTCGAACGGGCAAAAGAGTTGGGAATCCAATGTGACGCAGATGATGAAGCATTATTGCACACTGCGCTGCTCGGTCCAGATGAGATTTGGACAGGATTGAATGGAATCAATATTTTACAGCATCTACAGAAAATATTCCAGGCAAACAATGGGTTTAGCCATTCTCTTCCTCTGAAGAGGCCAAGAATGCCAGATCAAGAAGGGGTGTGGCATGATTCTAGTTGGCTTGTAAACCCAGAGCACAGAGGTAAGATCCAGTCTCTTTTCCCTGAACGAAATATCATTACTCCTGCGCATATTGGTGGAATGGATGTCGCTGAAATGGCAAAACAGTGGCTCCTTCCGAACCCTTGTGGACCTACCAGCGAGGATTTAATTCAAAAACTCACTGAAATTAGCCAAAAACCATTTGCTGAAATAAATCGTACCCAGCTTCAAAACCTGTGGGACCTTATTTTGTCTCATTTGAATGAAAATCAATCAGGTTTTTCATTACCGCCTCAGCAGACCAAGAGTTTCGTTATTGAAGTCGACTCTGAGTTGACGACATTGGGTGACCTGTTCATCGTTGAGGACGAGTGTTCAATGATTGTCTCGCGTGATGTGACTGCAACACAAACTTCTCTGAATGAAGCAGAACCCTTGTCAGATATTTTGGAATCGAATTTTAATGTCTTGAACCTCGCAAGTTCCAGGGTAAGTGATCTAAAATCTGTGATATCGGAAATCGCTAACTCGAATCCAACTCCTCGATTGATTGAGCGATATTGGATTATTTTAGCCTCGTTACGTCGCTACAATGAATTGGTGCAGGAGCAAGTTTGGCTATACAAATCAGCAACACAGTTTGGCTTTACAAGGGCCCAAAACACCTTTCAGCAGCGTGAGGCAGTGATTCCAGAAAAAGAGGATTCCATAGAAGAACTTCATCGAATGACAACGGAGAGGCTTTCTTTGCTGTGGCTCCCCCGAGACGGCGAGATTAGCAACCGAATTTATGAGCAACTAAATCGAGTTCATGAGGCCAGAGAACTTCCGTTTCTGTCCGTGGTCTCTAAACCTGAAGCAAGCAGTTTGGAAGATGAAGACAAGGAGGATTGGCCATACCTCACAAAAGCTCTTCAGAACATTCTCGAAGCGATAATCCGGACAGAGAATCATCATTTTATGGAAATTAAGAACATTCAAGCCTACAAGACTACGAATCGGATATCTTCTGACTTGTATGCCCAAACGACTGCTGGACATGTCAAGGTGAAGTGGAAAGAATCGAGCATGACAGAATCAATTATACTTGATGTGAATCATGAAGAAGAGCGATTTGAATTAACCGTGTGTGTGTCTGGCGCTACTCTTGACGATCAGGTCTTAGCTGATAAATTGGCGAGCCGGATTGCAAAAGCAAGCAACAGAAATTCCAAGAATTTTGTCAAAAAATTGACGGAGAGAGACGAATCACACTGGGAGAATCTAAATCCAGAATTAATCGGGTTTGAAGAATCAATTCACGTACGTCCATTAATCTCAACAGGTATGCACAAGGAGTATGCCGGTAGCATGGAATCTTGGTACAATGGATGTCAGGTTTGCTCACGACAGACTCCCATGGATCGAAATGGAGCATCACAAGAAGGTGTTGTCTCGTTGTTTAGGGAGCGTGGCGGTAGATACTATTCTGACTCAATCCCATACCTACTCGGGAATGTGATGTACCTCTGTCCAGTACATAAATCACTTTATTCTCGAAGTAAATTCAGTGACTTGATGTGGATTCCAGTTATAGATAAGGCAAGGCAAGAAATACAGAAATCACCTACCAAGGAGAAGGTCAGCCAAATGGTTGATGAGATACTCAAGGGGAGTGGAGAAATTAAACTCAATGTCCATACCTATGAAAAAGAACCTGACGACGGCGAGCCTGGTCCTACAGAAAAAATACGAAAAGTGACATGGCACAAAAAACACGCAAGCGGTTTCCGTGATGCATTGACACAATATCTAACAGGATTAATCAATTAATTTTCGTCGCTTGAGAAATCGTATCGTTGCAACTCGAAACCATGCTTTCGTATTGCGGTTTGCCGACCATGATGTGATCAACGTCCTCTTCGTTGAGTCCTGCCCCAGAGCGCGTCATGTTTGCAGTCCCCTTGAGGACGAAGATTGGAGTCACCATGGTTTTCTTATGCATCGAGCGCGTCCACTCTTGATCGTCAATTACTTCCCTTTCATACAGATGAATTCGTCCTTGGGCTCGAGGGCTACGCAATTTATTGACAAAGTCCCTCACAGGTCCATTCCCTGGTTTCGAACGCACTCGCTTGTCAACGCACATCTCAATTTCAAATCCTCTCATTGCTAACCAAATCAGCATATCGGAGAATGTTTCCAATGAACCTGCTCTGTCTGCCTTTGCTTGTGCCCGAAGGGCTTCCAAGAGTTGAGGTGCGAGTCCAACGTCATCAAATGTAATGTCCCGTGCATCATAGTAGACAAGTTTGATTTTCTTTTGTTCAGAATCTTGGATTGCACCGCGCATGTCGAGGTAGGCGGTCATAAGAAGGTCAAACCATAGCAGCCGTTTGAACGCTGAAGAAGGCATACCCATCGCAATACCATCATTCGGTTGTGACTGGCGTAATCCTACAAGGTCCGATTGACGAACAATGAGTCGAATTCCTTTGGCGCTGTTGGACCGATCCAAGTCCATTCCAATTGTCCATGGAAGCATGAGCGAGCGTATACGCCCACGAGCAGTGTCCAGTACAAGTGAATGTAGGTCGCCAAGTTCTAAACCAGATTCACCATCAAGCATCTTGTCTGGTTCCATATCGATGTATTCATTGGAACGATTTCGCAGGTTCCTGAACCAGAAATCCATAACTGATTTGTCAAGGTAATCCATTCCAGCATAACCACCTTGAGCAATGTCAATTCTCTCAATGCATTCAGGACAACCGTTCCAGCAAATTCTTGTCGAACGGGCAATATCATCACGCTCTTCAGGAATAATCTCGGCCAACTCATGCCGCATATAGTGGAAGAGAGGTAATTTCCAACCTTCACTTGGTCCATTCAAATTCAAGGACTGCCATACCGATTTTCCAACGCTGTGAATTTCTCTACCAAATTCTCTGTAATCGACCATGCTCCTATGCAAAACAGAATCTTCTCCACCCGTCCTCAGGTATTCTAAACCAAGTAAATCGCAATGCTGTTGTGGGCAAGGGAGCATAATTTCTTCAAGTGTAGACAAGAAATCCATCGTTGGTAAAAAGCGCCCTCGGCTTCCCTTTGCACTTCTCACAATGTTAGGAATGTGCATGAATGTTCGGGCGACAGAAACATTGCCGTTTCCACATTCTGCGCGATCATAAATGACAACGGTTCTCGAATTCCCATCCCATGAATCATCAGTCAAACCATAGCCGATTTCCTGAGAATCCCCACCGGCAATTCGTTGTGTTGCGCTCACTGCATTTACCCCGAAAGACATGAGAAGGGTTCTGTGCAACCATTTGGAGAGGTATTTTTCCAACCCATCTTCTTCAGAAGTGAAGAGATTCAAATTATCAATGACAGCGCTTCGCATTGAGTCAATACGATTGGTTCGTATTGTTGCATCATCTTCGGTCATCCGCGTCTCATCATCAGGCGTTTGCATTTTCGCATCAACACGTCGTGTGACCAATTCTTCTATTGAATCTCGATTGGAAAGTAAAAATTGAGATAAATTTTGCAGCGTCCCTGTACTCATAGAAGGACAATTGTCAATCCGCCATTGAGCGATAAGTATTCCAACAATGTCATCGATGACAAAATTACCAAGCGGACGTCCATTGTGTTCGGTTGATAGTTCTCGCAGATGGGACCTAAACGCTCGAATGAGGGACGGCGCCCATTCTGGTTGCCCTTGGATCATTTTTTCGACACCCAAGGCCTTGATCTCCTCAAAAGAATCTTCTTGGAGTGTAAATGCGATGCCGTCGGTCTGAATTTTTTGCCCAAATGTGATATGTGCACCGCGTTCATTGGCATAAAATATCTCTGTGCCAAAATCATTGGCAGCTTTCAATGTCCGGCTTAAACCATAGACATATTCGGTCACTACGGTTCCTTCGTGCCATCGTACTGAACTGAAGGCGGCTTCTGCGAGTGGATGAACAATGCCATCATTCTCAACGATCTCTGGGCTTCCATCTGTTGATGTGTCCAAGAGTTGTTCATCGTTTGCAATGTCAGTGTATGCACTGATGACACTACCTTCTTCCAATTCGACATGAAGCCAACGCTGCGAGAATGATTTTGGAATTCTGGGGGTTGCGGTTTCTCCATGTGGTGTGCCTTCATCCCGATCTAATACCTCAGGGCCCGTTTGCGATGTTTCAATGGTACGTTTGTTCTTCAATGGCTTTATTGGAATTTCAAGCGGCGAAATCACTTGTATCTGCCCGTTGAGTCCAGGTGGAGGTGGCAGTGTTTTCTGAACAGTGTCATACCTAAATCCACCTTGTTCCATCTTCTCAAGGGTTGCCTGTAATGTCCTTCCACCAATGGATACAGTCTCTCTCGCCAGCACCTTGAATGTGGTTTGCGGCAACCGTCGAGTCCACATGCCTGGAAGGAAACTGTGTAATGCCTCCGAAAGAGGGATCAATGCCTGGTCATCACGAAGATTAATCTTTTTCCACTTCTCAGATAGATTCCCTGCTTCAACATCAACGAGTTTTACCATCTTCATATGTGGGTGGATGTAAAGTGCATCAGGTGACACAAACCAGGGATCTTTTCTGAGTGTTTTGAACACGTTCAGGGTTCTTAGCATTGCTGAAAAGTAGAACGCTTTCCAACCCCCTTCCTCTGTCTTCGTTAACTTTTGATATTGTTCGATTGCCCTGAAGGCTCCCATGTCAATTCTGGATTCATTTAGTCTTGCTATTGCGTCTTGAAGATCTTCCAGTTTTCTTGTGAAATTTCGAAGGGCTCTCTTCTTGTCTTGTTCAGTACGATATTCGGCTCGTATTGAATCAAATTCATCCATCAGATAATCGAGTTCCGACTCTTCAAATGAGGGTGAGGACAAAAACTTATCCAGACTTGACATTAAGTTAGAATGTTCGAGGTTAAGGAATCCAATCTTCCGCCTCTGATTGTGACAACTATCCAAAGCAGTTTCCAAATCCTCTATCAACTGGTTTGCATCTCCGATAGGTCGCGCAGCATTCTGCGTTCGTCCGTTACCGAGGATATGTCGGATCGCCGCAATAACTGATTTTGGCTCAGACAACTCAGGTTCGAAAGTGTAGCCACTGATTGGCTTCAACAACAATTTCAATTCATTCCTAACTTGTTCGATGGCTTCTTTGAACCAGGCGGTGCCAATTGCATATCGTTCATCATTAAGGACAGCAGCCATATGTGCCTCAATCAACATTTGATTTGCAGGGTTACAGGTGAAGTCATGAGACTTTTTGACCATTGAATGAGCCGAGCGCGAACCGTGCTCCAATAGCGCCTCTGGTAAATCGCCTCGTTGAACGAGGACATCCCAAATGGCAAGGTATGCAGTTGATCGTGCCACAGCTTCGTTTTTCTCTTTGAGTGGGACCGGTTCTAATCTTCCTCGATCAACGAGCTTCCGAGGTTGGCGATAGTAATGCAAATCATTCGCCGAATCAGTTGCCATGGTGAGGTTCAGAGCTTCTGACATCGATTCACGACCGACACGTCCTGCCTTTTGGCGATATGATGCCAAGTTTCGAACAGCTTTTGTCATGACACTTTCAGTTAGGTTTGGCAAATCAACACCTACTTCCAGTGAAGGTGAAGCCATTACGACATCAACAAAATCATCACCCTTGGCGCCATCTACGCTGTGTAGCAGCGAGCTTGGCGCTCTGAATACTGCTTGAGATAAATCTTCAGCAAATTCAGAATGGTCCTCGCTCTTGCTCGACTGAATGTTGCTCGTAGCGCGTGCAGCGAAGTCGAATTTGACATTCGTTCCACTGGAATCTCCAATTCTCTTCACCTCTTCCACCGGATGAGAGGAAAACGAAGTACATGCAGCAGCTTGTAAATAAGGGCACTTCTCTTGTGTCCCAACAACCCCTTCCCGCAAGAAAATTTCATCATTGTTGATCATGAAGGGTAAGAATTTATCACGATTTCTTGTTTCTAAAGTGTCGGCTCTGTGCACAAGTTTAGAGAGTTCAAGCATAGTTTCCTGGTTAGCAAATCCGAGTTCGAAACGTTCTCCGTTTTTACATCGTTTGCATACTTCCTTTCCACGCCATTCAACAAAAACTGGGGCTAATGCCAGCCCTCCTCCATGAGAATCAGGTACCGTGCCTCCATGCGCCTCTATTCTCCGTTCCAATGTGTTTTGGAACCGACGAGCGTATGGTAATTCTCGCATCCTTGCATCCCACAGCGTTATGTCTTCTGTGTTAGGGTGAAATCTAATTTGCCCGGGCCCTGTTTGGAACACATCTGTTCGCTCATTTTCTCTAAAGTCATCATTCCACGACCCTAATATCTCCAAATTGTCAGCGAATGTAATCACTTTGGGAGCCTTTTGGCTTTGTTTCTCTCCGGGCCTTTTACTCAAGTCGTCACGGCGATGATGAACAAGTAAACTTGTGGCATTTGTGAGTACACCTGCTTGAGAGATCAGCCCACTGGGGCGCATGAATGCATGGTGAACAACCCCATCAATTTGCATTTCATCAGGCAGAGGTTCAATGAGTCTAATTTTATTCGAATTTATCCCAAATAACCGACCAAGGTGATCTTCTGGTTTAGCAATAGTTGCCGAGGCACCGATCCATACTAAACTGTCATCGCACAACCGGCCCATTCGACGCATCAACATAGCGGCTTGTGCCCCTTGGACGCCGCTTTGAAGATGTACTTCATCGAAGGAAACGGTCTTAATTCTGGGAAATAAACTTCGAACTATAACGGGGTGGCCAATTCTGTTCTTCAAGGTCTCGAGCGAACTAATTATCAGCCTTGGAGGGGTATGGCTTTGTTCGTGAACTGCTCTAATTCCTTTGTACACTGAACTCGTGGGGAGGGATTTGTAGTGCTTCCCCATCTCAGAATGAACCTGTCCAATCGGGATTCCAACAGCCTTAGCAAATGGTTTGAGCGATTTAGAAAATTGATCGAGCGCCAGGGCCTTCCGGGGATACAGGAACAGGTGAGCGCCATAATTCCGATTGTTTTCGAGCATGTCTCTTTTTGCTAAAATCAATGGTGCGAGCATGAAACCGAGCGTTTTTCCTGAGCCAACACCTGCGACCAACACAGTTCCTTTTCCGCCATAGCCCAATGCGTCGAGAAGGCCTTGTTCCACGGCACGGAACTGGAATTCTGAAAATTTAGGCTCTTGAATCCCTTCAACTTCGCGAAAGTGTCCTTCAATACCATGGATGACCTCATGGATGGCGCCGCCAAGGGTGGTTGTGAAGTGGTTAACACCTGCCTTCTCCGATACTGCTTGCGTCAATTTGTGTATGAATTTTTCAGGATCAATGTCCCTTCTTGGTATCTGCTTTGGAACAACTTCCCACCTGATTGCATCAACGCCGGGCCTTCCTCTTGGCCAGTATTCGTAGGTATGCCCTATGATTCGCAATGTCTCTGCAGTTCTAGAGATGTATCCATCTTCCCCATCACATGCTTCCGTGATTTTAAGGAGATGATTTTGTTGTTGGAGTGAATCAACTAAGCGATTGAAAATTACTTGTTCCTCTTCCGATAGGTTGAGAATTCCAATTGCTTCTTCGAGAGTCCACAGGACGTCGGTAATTTTTCTTTTGGACGAGCCTGGTCCAGCTACCTTTGTAGACTCAAATCGATGTAGCCTAAGCGCCATCTCTGCACAAGAGGAGTCTGGATATCGAATTGGTTTCTGCACCATGTACACAATTAATGTCGACGGAGTATTAACTCTCCGCTGATTGGATACGAGTTGTTCTAAAGTGAGCGAGGAATCGTATAATTTCTCAGATAACTTTACACATTAATCAGAAGGTTCTGTTTGAATTTTCATTTCTCCAATTAACTCTTCGAGTTGCTTCACATATTCGGCCAATTCTTCTGGCTGTTCAGGTTGAGGATATTGACCGCGAGAATTTATCCTCCAGCATTCCTCAACAACCATTAATTCAAGATCGGGACGTTCGGCTTGTTTGCAAATTTCCTTTCCCTCATCGAGGGTCCTC
>Ga0115572_10002214_pt1 | contig 15607 bp, 12 predicted proteins | sample COGITO_mtgs_1206_FD_88681 | JGI IMG/M metagenome (GOLD analysis project Ga0115572, IMG submission 88681) | Pelagic marine microbial communities from North Sea - COGITO_mtgs_120607 | ecosystem: Environmental > Aquatic > Marine > Epipelagic | place: Germany:Helgoland, sampling site Kabeltonne... | reverse complement strand
GTCCAGGTGTTATCACTCCGGGCGAAACTAAGATTGGTATCATGCCTGGTCATATCCACAAACCTGGTAAAGTAGGTATTGTTTCTCGCTCTGGTACTTTAACGTACGAAGCAGTTAAGCAAACTACTGATGCTGGTTTTGGTCAGTCTACGTGTGTTGGTATTGGTGGTGATCCAATCCCAGGTACTAACTTTATCGACGTTTTAGAAATGTTCGAAAAAGATCCACAAACCGAAGCAATCGTAATGATTGGTGAAATCGGTGGTACTGCAGAAGAAGAAGCTGCAGAGTACATCAAAGCAAACGTTACTAAGCCTGTTGTTTCTTACATTGCTGGTGTTACTGCACCAGAAGGTAAGCGTATGGGTCACGCTGGCGCAATCATCGCTGGCGGTAAAGGTACTGCTGATGAAAAATTTGCTGCATTAGAAGCTGCTGGCGTACAAACTGTACGTTCACTTGCTGATATTGGCAAAGCACTTAAAGAAAAAACTGGCTGGTAATAGCTCGTTATTCTTAAAAAAGGCTCACTTTTAAAGTGAGCCTTTTTTGTTTTCCTAAATAATTTAGGTATTCATTAGTAAAATATTTTACTGTCGTTATAATAGCTTTGGTCATAATTAGTTAAAGTTCATTATAATGCGGTTAATCAAATTCTTAGTAGTATGTGTATGTTGGTTTAACCCTCTGTATACCTATGGATCAACAGACCATTACGAAGAATTGTTACGTGTTGAACAACAGGCACTTGTTGAACCAATAAAATATATTTCTATCTTGTCCTCAGATCAGTCAGTTGATAACCCCGCAACAAATAATAATTTATTTAATAAAGTTTTATTAGCACGCTTATATTCATTTCATGGTGACGTAACTCTTGCTAAATTAACATTTGACTCAGTTTTTCCAAAGCTACCAGAGAGTGATTCATGGTTACGTGGTTATTGGATGTTATACCGCAGTAGTTTATCGCTAGAAGAGGGCAAACTGCCACAAGCGTTAAAACAAATAGATCAAGCTATTGCATTATTTGTTAGAGCCAACGATGTGAAAATGCAGATCAGGGCCAGAACAAGTAAAGCAATATTACTTCTTTGGCGAGAAGATTATGAATTATCTATTGAGTTGTTAGAAGCTGCATATTTAGTTTCTAAAACTTCACAAATACCCAATTCAACCATGAATTATGTGTATACAGGCTTTGCAGCCTATTACGCATCAATGTCAATTTTTGACCAGGCAATTAAATTTGCAGAGCTTGCGAAAGACAATGTCGTTAATAATGGTGATGTTGTAAATGGATTACCCATTATTTCAGTTCTGTGTTCAACCTATGAAAGGGCACAGCAACTCGATTTAGCCAATACATGCTATGAACAAATGATAGATTTATCAGTTACTGTAAAAGTTCCTCGTTATTTGTTTTGGGGTCCAGCTGGAAAAGCATCAGTTGCAATTAAACAGCAAGATTATTCAACAGCGCTTAAACTATTATATTTGGCTAAAAGTTATCTAGCTGATTTAGCCATTAATCCTGCTCATGTTGTTGCTTTATATAATAACTTTGCTAAATCATTTATAGCACTAAATCAGCCAGCTCAAGCACTAGAGTACTTAGCTCTCTCAGAAGAACTATTAAATCAATACCAACGCCCATTGAATAACAGATATAAAAGAAATACGTTGTTATTAAAGGCAAAGAGCCAAGAACTAAAAAAAGACTTTGTAGCAGCTAATGAGTCTCTTTGGCTTTTTATTGATTTAGTCGAAGAGGCAAAGCTCAGCACGCAACAAAAACTTGAGCAAGAAGCACGTTCAAAATTTGAATCCACCCAGCAAGAAATTAAACTACAACTTGCAGAAGAGAAGCTTAAAAATCAGCAAATAGAACTCGAGCGGTTAGAAAAAGATGCGCAATTGCAAACTGCGTATTTGATTATAGGCTTTTTGGCATTTGTTTGTATTTCGATTTTTACTTTTAACCAACATAAAGCGTTTCGCAAAAGTCAGTACCGCGCTAATACTGATGTACTGACCGGTGCCCCAAACCGTAGGTATATTCTTGATTTTGTCTTGAAGAAACTACTTGAAAGGGAGAAGCTATTTGCACTAGCTATTCTAGATATTGACCACTTTAAGCATGTAAATGACAAATATGGCCATGACATAGGCGATCAAGCATTGATTGGCTTTACCCAAACACTTAAAGAATATCTTAATAACACTGACTGTAAGTTTGCACGCTTTGGTGGAGAAGAGTTTCTAGTGGTAATGCCAGGCTATGACATTACAAAAGCAAACGAGTTTATAACTGGATTATGCGATGTTATCAGATCTACGAGCTACACTGAGGAAACAATCTCTATAACCAGTAGTGCAGGTGTTTCACAATACATCAAAGGAATAAAGTTGAACGCTATTTTAAAACAAGCTGATGAAAAGCTTTACGAGGCGAAAAATACAGGTAGAGATAAAGTTTGTAGCTAAGTTTTACTACAAAAAAAGCCGCATATGCGGCTTTTTATTTGCTCGTTATAGGGAGCTACTAGCAAGCTACTGCTGCTTTTATAGTTTCTACTGCAGTGTCTAAATCAAGCATTAGTTTTTCACCGGTATGGCGGTTTTTAAGCTCAACCTTGTTTTCATCTAGGTTACGCTCACCAATAACAAGCGTGTATGGTACACCTAATAATTCCATGTCATTAAACATAACACCAGGGCGCTCTTTACGATCATCAAACAATACATCGAGACCTGCTGATTTTAATCCATCATATAGATTATTAGCAATATCAGGAATACGATGAGATTTGTGCATATTCATTGGTACAATCGCTAAATCAAATGGTGCAATTGGCTTTGGCCATTTAATACCATATTGATCGTTATTTTGTTCAATGGCTGCGGCAACAATTCTTGAAACACCAATACCATAACAACCCATTGTCATTACTTGGTTTTTACCTGACTCACTGAGCACGCCTGCTTTCATCGCCTCTGAGTACTTAGTACCAAGTTGAAAAATATGACCAACTTCAACACCACGTTTGATTTGTAATGTGCCTTGACCACATGGACTTGGATCACCTTGTACTATATTGCGTAAATCTGCAACCTGGTATTCAGTTACATCACGGTCCCAATTAATACCACTAAAATGTTCATCGTCTTTGTTCGCGCCAGCTACAAAATCAGCCATTATGTTCGCAGTACGATCTACAATTATTGGCATAGATAAACCAACAGGGCCAATAGAGCCAGGCTTAGCACCTATTGCAGCAACAATTTCAGACTCAGGAGCCATTTCGAGTGGCGAATGGACTAGAGGGTGGTTTTGTGCTTTTAATTCGTTTAACTCATGATCGCCACGAATAACAAGGGCAACTAAACCTCGTTCACCGTTTTCATCTGCAGCGCCATATACGATAAGTGTTTTTACACCACGATGAGGTTTAACACCGTAATGTTTTTTAAGTTCACTGATTGTTTTAGCATCAGGTGTTGGAAAGGCTTTTAATTCTTTACTTGCAGCTGGGCGCTCTTCGTTAGGGGCAAGCGCCTCGGCTTTTTCAATATTGGCTGCGTAATCACTGGCATCGCTAAATGCGATAGCATCTTCACCTGACTCTGCAAGTACATGAAACTCATGTGAAACACTACCACCAATAGAACCCGTATCAGCAAGCACTGGACGATAATCTAAGTTTAAACGCTCAAATATATTGCAATAGGCTTTATGCATTACTTCGTAGGTATTGTTTAAACAGTCGTCACTTAAATGAAATGAATACGCATCTTTCATGGTGAACTCACGCGCTCGCATAACACCAAAGCGTGGACGGCGTTCATCACGTACTTTTGTTTGTACTTGATAAAGTGTTAAAGGTAATTGCTTGTATGAGTTAATTTCTTTGCGGACAAAATCGGTGATCACTTCTTCATGAGTAGGGCCAAGTGCAAAAGGGCGGTTGTGACGGTCATTAAAGCGTACTAGCTCATCACCAAATTGATCCCAACGGCCAGATTCTTGCCATAAATCGGCAGGTTGAATCACTGGCATTAGCATTTCAATCGCGCCTGCCTTATCCATTTCTTCACGGACAATGGCTTCAACTTTGCGTAACACACGTAAACCAGACGGCAGCCAAGTATATAAACCCGACGCAACGCGGCGTATCATGCCGGCTCTTAACATTAATTGATGTGAGATAATTTCAGCATCTGCTGGCGTTTCTTTAAGTGTTGCGAGTATATATTGACTGGTACGCATGTTTTTTCCGATAGTTATAAAATTATTCAACGTTAAGTTTAACAGCGCTAGCTTTTACACTAAAGCGCTAAGTTTAGTTTTCTACAGTTTTTCTATATGGCTTACATAGTTATGATCACCATTGACTTGCCAACGAATATTAAAGTTATATAAAGTCATGCCATAACTTTGCTCACCGTCCTTTTGTTTCTTATAGGCAGGGCGAGGATCTTGTTTTAAAACATTAGCGATAAAGTCTTTCAGCTCAGGGTGCTGAGTTTGAGCTGCAATAAAGCGCTCAGCTGTATTACTAAATTCAACGGTCATTTGTGTGTGTGGCCGCACATCAGCAAAGCCTGCACTGGCATCATGCATTGCATCAGAGTAGGGTAAGTACGGTTTAATATCTAAGATAGGTGTTCCATCGAGTAAATCAATCCCCGATAATAATAGACTCAATTGCCCATTGTGGTATTCAATACCTTCGAGCTTAACAGCGCTCATACCAATGGCGTTAGGCCTAAAAGTAGCACGCGTTGCAAACACGCCTTTACGATCATTACCACCTAAACGAGGTGGCCTAACCATCGCTGAGTAACCTTTATCAGCAGTTTCATGGAAACGGAATAAAAGCCAAATATGGCTAAATTCATCAAGCCCTCTAACAAACTCTTCACGATTGAAATCAGCACAAAATACAAGTTTAGCTTTAGCTTGTGGTACTAACCTAGGCTGGCGAGGAATAGCAAACTTCTGTTTATATGGAGATTCAATATGACCTACGGCCGTTAACTGATAGTCGCTCATAGAACCAATTTTATAGTTTATTTTGCGCTATTCTAACCGTTAAATACAAAAAAAGGCAGCTGAGGCTGCCTTTTTAATTTAAACCAGCTGGTCTAATTAAAACATATACTGAACAGATACTGATGCAACGTCCATATCTGGGTCAATATCGTCTTCTAATTTATAACGTTCGTATTCTAAGCGCATCTGTACATTCTGAGTAAACGCATATTCAATACCTGCACCGTAAAATACGTCACCACCATCTTGGTCTGCTGACACACTACCAACCGCTGGAATGTCTGTTGTTACTTCTGCATCCCACTCAAGCCAACCACCTTTAGCGTAAACAGAAAAGCTTTCTGTTAATGGAGCTGAAAGACGAGCAGCAAGAGAGACACCATCAACTTCAGCATAACTATCGATATCACTTACTTCATCAAAGTTTTGGTAAGCTAATTCAACACTAATGTACTTATTAAACTGTGCCCCCACATAACCTTTTAGCATTTGTGAGTCATCATCAAAATCAGTATCATTTTGCGAGTCTTCAAACTCGAAAGAATATTGTCCATAGCCGATACCTGTATATATGCTCGGCAAATCCATATCAGTTACTTCTGCTTGGGCCGTGTTATTAAAACCAAATAGTGCAAGTGCAACAGCAGAAATTGAAAGTGATTTAATCATTTTATAGCTCCTTTACATAATAAAAAATAAATAACTCTTTGTTATTTTCCAATTATGTAGTTGCAGCCATTGTGCCAATGTTATTTTGAGTAATTAATGTTCTATTTGGTTATTTAATACATTAAAAAATTGTCTTTTGCTTTATTTTCAGTCACCTATTCAGTTTCACAAAGGTCATTTTTGCAAATCAGTTGTAACTTTTACAGAGCAGTCTACTAGTTAGGGGGCTGTTTTATGCAGCAAGGTTTCCGTTTCTATCGCAATTTGTTTCATCTTAATTGCATAGTTTTCAAGCTGTTTCTCATCATTTGTAACCGCTGTGTAGGTAGGTACTTGCACGGGGTAACCCGTTTCATCCATTGCAATAAAGCTTATGATACAGTGATTAGTTTCAACCAAGTTCTGTGTCTTTGGATCACCGCAGCGCACTTGTATAAAAATTTGCATGCTAGTTTTTCCTGTATGCGCAATTTGTGCTTTTACTTCAACTATTTGACCAACCAATATTGGTCGCCTAAATTTAACCCCTGCAACAGATACAGTAACGCAATAATGACCACTCCAGCCGGCTGCACATGCATAGCCTGCTTGATCAATCCACTTCATAACAATTCCACCATGCACTTTACCACCAAAGTTAACATCAGTCGGCTCTGCTAAAAAACGAAACACCACATTATCTGAAGACATAAATAAACTCTTAATTTTGCTGACGGTATTATTCAGCATAGCGCAAAAAAGGGGCCTGAGCCCCCTGCAATTTAGGATTTGTTAACGTTTTTACATATTTGGGTAGTTTGGTCCACCAGCGCCTTCAGGTGTAACCCATGTTATGTTCTGGCTAGGATCTTTAATGTCGCACGTTTTGCAGTGAACACAATTTTGTGAATTTATAACAAATTCATCTTTGCCTTCTATCTGCTGTACTTCATATACGCCAGCTGGGCAGTATCGTTGTGCAGGCTCGTCAAATTTAACAAGATTCACATCGATTGGAATTGCGCTATTTTTTAGCTGTAAGTGACAAGGTTGTGACTCTTCGTGATTTGTATTTGATAAAAATACCGACGATAACTTGTCAAAACTCAGTTTATTATCAGGTTTAGGGTAGTTAATTTTATCTACAGTGTTTTTATCAACTAAAGTATCGTGGTCTGGCGTATTATCTTTAAATGTAAATGGTAACGCACCTGCAAATATGTTTTGGTCAATTGTATTGTATGCACCGCCAATAAATTTACCTAACTTATGCATAACAGGGCCAAAATTACGTGACTGATGTAACTCTTTATATGCCCAAGTTTGTTTAAATGCGTCATCATACTCGACAAGATCTGTATGGGCTTGTTCGTTAGAAAGTGCTTCAAAGATCGTTTCGGCAGCCACCATACCTGACTTCATCGCGGTATGATTACCTTTAATTTTTGCAAAGTTTAATGTCCCTGCATCACAACCGACTAGTAAACCACCTGGGAAATGCATTTTCGGTAAAGAGTGTAAACCGCCTTTTGCAATTGCACGCGCACCATAAGCAATCCGTTCGCCACTATCAAGCACATCTTTGAAAGTAGGGTGGTGCTTCATGCGTTGAAATTCATCAAATGGGCTTAAATGTGGGTTTGAGTAATTTAAATCAACAATTAAACCAACCACAACTTGATTATTCTCAGCGTGATACATAAATGCACCGCCATTGGTGTCACGAGCTAGTGGCCAGCCTGTGCCATGCACAACCGTACCTTCTTTGTGTTTACTTGGGTCTATCTGCCAAATTTCTTTAAAACCCAAACCATAGTGCTGTGGTGATGCATCTTTATCGAGTGCAAATTGATTTATAAGCTGTTTACCTAAATGCCCACGACAACCCTCTGCAAATACAGTGTACTTAGCACGTAGTTCCATTCCTGGCATGTAACCATCTTTTTCGTTGCCTTCTTTATCAAGGCCCATGTCTCCGGTAATGATACCTTTTACCGTGTCATCTTCAATTATTAATGAGTGCGCACTGAAGCCAGGAAATATTTCGACCCCAAGGTTTTCAGCTTGTTCTGCCAACCAACGACATACGTTAGCCATAGAAACAATATAGTTACCATCGTTATGAAATGTTTTAGGCGTTGCAAAGTGAGGAATTGCTGTTGCTTTAGATTCATTGTTGAACCAATAAATTTCATCATTAGTTACTTTAGTTGCCACGGGAGCACCTAATTCTTGCCAATTAGGGAGCAATTCGTCTAATGCGGTTGTTTCAAATATAGCGCCAGATAATATATGAGCGCCCACCTCAGAGCCTTTTTCAACAACACAGATCATGCATTCTTGTTCTTTTTGTTGTGCTTGCTGCGCTAATCTAATTGCTGTTGATAGCCCCGCAGGACCAGCCCCAACAATGACTACATCAAATTCCATGGTTTCGCGTTCGACCATAATAACCTCTTGTGTGTGACGGACCTGCACCTTTTACAAAGGGGATTTCATACTTGCAAATGAAACGTTACAGGCTGTGAATAGTTTAAGGTTATTTTAGGTTGACGTTTACGTCAACAGGAAGTAGTCTGAATTCATAAAATAAATAGGTTGACGTACACGTTAGCTTGTAGGTTTAAATAATCAGGGAGTTCCTATGAAAGTTCTCGTTCCAATAAAAAGAGTCATCGATTACAACGTAAAAGCACGCGTTAAATCAGATAACAGTGACGTTGATCTTACCAATGTAAAAATGGCGATGAACCCATTTTGTGAAATTGCGATTGAAGAAGCCATTCGTTTAAAAGAAGCTGGAACCGCAACTGAGGTAGTTGCTGTTACTATTGGCGCTAAAGCATCACAAGAGCAGTTGCGTACAGCATTAGCTCTCGGGGCAGACAAGGCGATTCATGTTGAGACAGATGAAAAGCTTGAGTCACTTCATGTTGCTAAACTTCTCGCAAAAATAGTTGATCAAGAATCACCTGAACTCGTTATTTTAGGTAAACAGTCAATTGATTCAGATAACAATCAAACTGGCCAAATGCTTGCTGCGTTAACAAATCGCGGTCAAGGTACGTTTGCATCTAAAGTTGATGTGGATAGCGGTACCGTAAAAGTTACGCGTGAAGTAGATGGCGGCTTGCAAACAGTTGAATTAAAACTACCAGCGATTGTAACAACTGATTTACGCTTGAATGAACCTCGTTACGCTTCTTTACCTAATATTATGAAGGCTAAACGCAAGCCACTTGAGGTTATTGCAGCAGATAGCTTAGGCGTTGATTTAGCACCACGTATACAGCTTGTATCAGTCAATGAACCCGCCAAACGTAGTGGTGGTATTATTGTTGAAGATGTTGCCCAATTAGTTGAAAAACTAAAAACAGAAGCAAAGGTGATTTAAATGAAAACATTAGTAATAGCAGATCATGATAATGGCCAACTAAAGCCAGAAACATCTAAAACTATTAATGCTGCGGTTAAATTAGGTTTTGCTGTTGATGTACTTGTTCAAGGCGCTGATATTAGTGCTATGGCAAATGACGTTGCCCTAATTGAGGGTGTTAGCAATGTACTTGTTGCTGATAATGCTGCTTACACACATCAACTAGCCGAAAACACGGCTGATTTGGTTTTATCCCTGGCATCTGATTATTCTCATATTGTAGCCAGTGCAACCACCACAGGTAAAAACTTTATGCCCCGTGTGGCAGCGTTATTAGATGTGGCGCAAATTTCTGAAATAATCGACGCAGTGGATGCCGAAACATTTAAGCGTCCAATCTATGCGGGTAACGCAATTGCGACTGTAAAATCACTAGACACTAAAAAAGTGATTACTGTTCGCGCCAGTAGCTTTGATTTACAAAATGAGCAAGCTGCTGCACCTATAACGACTATTGATGCAAGCTTAGAAAATCAATTAAGTAGCTTTGTTAGTGTTGAGCAAACAGAATCTGAACGCCCTGAACTAACCGCAGCTGATGTGGTTATATCAGGGGGGCGTGGCATGCAAAATGGTGAAAATTTTGCTCTGTTAAATGGCATTGCCGATAAGCTTGGGGCAGCAATTGGTGCTTCACGTGCCGCGGTTGATGCTGGTTTTGTCCCTAATGATATGCAAGTAGGGCAGACGGGTAAAATTGTTGCGCCTAACTTATATATTGCGGTGGGTATAAGTGGTGCGATTCAGCATCTTGCCGGCATGAAAGACTCTAAAGTGATTGTTGCAATTAACAAAGACCCAGACGCTCCAATTTTCCAAGTTGCTGACTATGGTTTAGTTGCAGATTTATTTGATGTGCTACCAGAGCTAGAAACAGCACTATAAATCATAAACGATTCTGGTTGTTAAAAGCTGTTGTTCCTTAGGTTCGCAGCTTTTTTTCATTTTATATCCAAACCTCCTCAGGATGCTTAATTCACCATCACATAATGTAATTTAGAAAGTTGCTTTTTAACGTTTTCAGACTTAAGAAAACGCAATAGCTGTTCGCCCTTGCTCATTGATTTATCTGACTGGGTGTTAATAATAATGACCAGTGGCCTTACAAAACTGTACTCACCACTTTTAATAGTAGCAAAGCTAGGTTGAACACCATCAATAGATAAAATTCTAATTTTATCTATTCTTTTTAACTCTGAAAACTGTGAAATAGCCCCAAAAGAATCGTAAGCAATAGCGGTTGGAATACGTTGTACAATACCTAATGCTTGATTAAATTCATTGTATAAAAGTACATCATTTTTTGAAAATAGACCTCTGTTACCTGCTTTTTTAAGTTTTATTGAGTCAGCTTGTGGTGACTTCATGTAGTCGAGTGACAAGAACTCTAAAAAAACGTCAAACGTACCGTGATGAACGCCTTTACTAAATAAATCGATTTGGTTGTTCTTTTTTGACTTTTTATTCTCAGAAGCTACCAACTGTGACCACTCATCAATGTGTCCAGCATAAATGTCAGTTAGCTGACTAACAGAAAGGTTAGAAGTTTCGTTGTCGGTATTTGAAAAAAATACTAGCGCATCTTGCGCAAGCACAATTTGCTTAAGGTGAGGCCATTTCTCTTGTTCTAGTTTAGTCATGTAGCGTGATGAAGCACCAATATCTACAAGGTTTTGTGCAATAGCTGTAATGCCTTTATCACTGCCCATGCCACGCAGCTGCATAACTGATTGGTTTTGGTTATTAAAGTCTTTTTGAACCAGCTCTAGCATTTGGGTGACAGAGGTAGAGCCTGCGACGAGTAACGTATCTAAACTGGGTTTTTCTTGGCCGTTAACCAAAGTTGAGGACAATAAAACTATAAAGAATATCAGTTGTTTAAACATATATTTTGTTCTGTAGGGTATTTTAACTAAGTGTAGTTCAAACTCAATAGAACAATAAACAGGAACAAAAAAAACAACCCTAGGGTTGGTTTTTTTTAGCAACAATACTAATTAATTAGTATGTAGCGCTGCCTTTTGTACGTGGGAAGGCAATAACATCACGTACATTACCCATACCAGTTACGTAGGCTACTAAGCGTTCAAAACCTAAACCAAAACCAGAGTGCGGTACTGAACCATACTTACGTAGGTCGCGATACCAGCTGTAGTCTTCTTTGTTCAAGCCCATTTCTTCTAAACGTGCATCAAGTACATCAAGGCGCTCTTCACGTTGTGAACCACCAATGATTTCACCAATACCTGGCGCAACTACGTCCATTGCAGCAACGGTTTTACCGTCTTCATTTTGACGCATGTAAAACGCTTTAATGTCACGCGGATAGTTTTTAATAACTACTGGCGCTTTAAAATGTTCTTCTGCAAGATAACGCTCATGCTCAGACTGTAAATCTACACCCCATTCAACAGCGTATTCAAACTTTTTACCACATGCTTTAAGTATTTCTACTGCGTCAGTGTAATCAACTTGGGCAAAATCTTTTTCAACAAATTCTTCTAAGCGCGAGATAGCTGTTTTCTCTACACGTTGTGCAAAAAACTCCATGTCATCACGGCGTTCCTCAAGCACTGCTTTGAATACATATTTAAGCATGTGTTCAGCCAATTTTGCGATGTCTTCAAGATCTGCAAACGCAACTTCAGGTTCAACCATCCAAAATTCAGCAAGGTGACGAGAAGTATTAGAGTTCTCAGCACGGAAAGTAGGGCCAAAGGTGTAGATTTTTGACATAGCAGAGGCATATGTCTCACCATTTAATTGACCAGATACAGTAAGAAACGCTTCTTTACCGAAGAAGTCTTCACTGTAATCAACATCGCCTTTATCTGTGCGTGGTAAGTTTTGCATATCTAGCGTCGATACGCGAAACATCTCACCGGCACCTTCACAGTCACTGGCTGTGATGATAGGGGTGCTGATCCAGTAATAACCCTGCTCGTGGTAAAAACGGTGAATAGCTTGTGCTAAACAGTTACGAACACGTGTTACTGCGCCGATAATGTTAGTACGAGGGCGAAGATGTGCATGCTCACGTAAGTATTCAATACTGTGACGCTTAGCTGCCATAGGGTACGAGTCTGGGTTTTCTACCCAGCCTAATACTTCAACCTTATTCGCTTGGATTTCGAATGACTGGCCTTTGCCTTCAGATTTAACCAAAACACCTGTTACTGATACAGAGCAGCTAGCTGTTAAACGCGTTACTTCTTCGTAATTGGTCAGTGAATTAGGCACTACCGCTTGAATTGCGTCAAAACATGAACCGTCATGAACGGCTAAAAATGAAATTCCTGCTTTTGAATCGCGGCGAGTACGGATCCAGCCTTTTACTGTTACTTGGCTGTCTACCGCAACCTTGCCTTTTAATAGCTCTGAAATCGCTAAGTGGCTCATCTTCACTCCAATGATATAAGTTGCCTACATTAATAAATGTGTGCATTGTTGCACTTGAACCCCGTATCTTACCTTTGAACGGAAAATAAAAAAACATGTGCATGCAACTCTTTGCAATTTCTTTATGGTTTTTTTATACAAATATGGCTTTTATTTATAAAGCGCATGAATATTAAACACTGATTTAAATAAATCTGCCTTAAGTGTGCGATAAATCCAGCTTTTATGGCATTATAGGTTTAACTTTGTATTTTTAACTAATTAACTAACAATTACAGGTTCCATGAAACAAGTCTTTATTTTACGCGGCCTGCCAGGCTCAGGTAAGTCATACTACGCACAAACGCTTGCTGACGAGCTCGTCACAGGTGATCAAAGCCAATACTTGATTTGCTCAACAGATGACTATTTTTATGATGAGCAAGGTGAATATAAGTTTGATAAATTTAAGTTATCGCAGTTTCATAATTTAAATCTAGCTCGCTTTATTAACGCTTTATCACAATCAATCCCCTTGGTAATAGTTGATAACACTAATATTAAAAAGTGGGAGTTTATTGCTTATAGTCAAGCCGCTGTAGCACTTGGCTATCAAGTTAAAGAAGTGATTGTCGGTGAAGTCAAAGATAAATCAATGCAACACTTATATGCTAAACGTAATAGTCATAAAGTGCCGCTAAAGATGATCAGTAAAATGGCTTACATGTTTGAATGGTAAACATGTAAGCAGTGCTTTTTAATATTGATTATTAGCAATCGCATTGTAAATAGCGTCACTAAGTATATTGATATCCTCAGCCGTGCTTATGTAAGGTGGCATTAAATAGATTAACTTGCCAAATGGTCGTATCCATACGTTTTGGCTGATGAAGTACGCTTGAATTTTCGCAACATCAACCTCACAAGCCAGCTCCACAACACCGATAGCACCCAGTGTTCTTATATTTTTTACCTGTTCAAGCTCAGCACATTTATTTAATGAGGCTAAGGCCTTATTGAGTTGTGTAATTTGCACCGACCAGTTTTGCTGTAATAACACATCAATACTGGCACATGCCACAGCACAGGCTAGTGGGTTGCCCATAAATGTAGGGCCATGCATTAGCACACCCGCTTCACCTTCACTAATACCAATTGCAATTTTGTCTGTGGTTAGCGTGGCAGATAGTGTCATTGTACCGCCGGTGAGTGCTTTACCTATACACATGATATCGGGTTCAATGTCACTGTGTTCAACGGCAAACATTTTACCTGTTCTGCCAAAGCCTGTGGCTATTTCATCGCAAATTAGTAAAACATCATACTCGTCACATAACCGTCTAACCGCCTTGAGGTAGTCTGGGTGGTAAAAGTTCATTCCCCCTGCATTTTGTACAATTGGCTCAATGATAAAGGCGGCAACCTGTTGATGGTGCAGCTTAAAATAGTGTTCAAGTTGCTCAGCTTCGTTGGCATCAAACAGTTCTCCAAATTGACTTACAGGGGCAGGAACAAAAACATGTTCAGGTAGAAAACCACTGTACAAGGAATGCATTGAATTAACGGGGTCGCAAACACTCATGGCTGCAAATGTATCACCATGATAGCCTTTTAATGGTGTCATGAGTTTTTGCTTAGTGGTGATACCTTGGCTTAACCAATATTGCAGCGCCATTTTTATTGCCACTTCAACAGAAACCGACCCGCTGTCCGCTAAAAATACTTTTTGTAAGCTCTCAGGGGTAATAGCAACGAGCTTTTTGCACAGTTCAATTGCAGGCTGGTGAGTAATGCCCCCGAACATAACATGGCTCATAGTGTCTATTTGTTGATGCATAGCTGCTTTTAGAGCAGGGTGCCCGTAACCATGAATAGCACTCCACCAAGAGGCCATGCCATCAATTAAACATTCACCTGTTGCTAAGTAAATTTTATTACCTTGAGTATGCGTAACAGGGTAGACCTCAAGCGGCTGTGTCATCGATGTGTAAGGGTGCCAAATGTGTTGACGATCAAAATCAAGGTCGATTGTGTGTTTTTTATTCATTAGTAAACTTTAATCTATTGCGTTTCGTTGACAATGTTACGCCAAGTCTTAGACTAAACCAATATCCACCGTCATTAAAAAATAAAAAGAGAGAGTTATGGAGTTTGCAGCCGTTCGTCACGATTGGACACACAAAGAAGTAAAAGCATTATTTGAAATGCCGTTCAACGATTTACTATTCAAAGCCGCCTCTGTTCACCGTGAAAATTTTAATCCCAATGAAGTGCAAATTTCTACGTTACTATCCATTAAAACCGGTGCATGCCCAGAAGACTGTAAATACTGCCCGCAATCAGGCCATTACAAAACAGACTTAGAGCGCGAACGTTTACTCGAAGTCGAAAAAGTGGTTGAACAGGCACGCGCAGCTAAAGAAAAAGGCGCAACCCGCTTTTGTATGGGTGCTGCATGGTCAGATCCAAAAGATCGTGATATGCCCTATATTTCACAAATGGTAAAAGAAGTAAAAGAGCTTGGCCTAGAAACATGCATGACACTTGGTATGTTAGATAACGATAAAGCACACGCATTGCGTGACGCTGGGCTTGATTACTATAACCATAACCTTGATACATCGCCTGAGTATTATGAGCAAATTATTTCAACACGCACGTATCAAGACCGCCTAGACACAATTGGCAATGTGCGTGATGCCGGGATGAAAGTATGCTCGGGTGGTATTGTAGGCATGGGTGAAGAAGCATCTGACAGGTTTGGTCTACTTATGGGGCTTGCAAACTTGCCACAGCAACCCGAAAGTGTACCAATCAATATGTTGGTTAAAGTAAAAGGCACGCCACTTGAAAATGTTGATGATTTAGACCACTTTGATTTTATACGTACCATAGCAACAGCGCGTATTATGATGCCTAAAAGCTATGTACGCTTATCAGCAGGTCGTAATGCCATGAACGAACAAATGCAATCAATGTGCTTTTTTGCCGGTGCTAACTCTATATTCTACGGTGATAAATTACTTACAACTGAAAATCCGGAAGCTGACGCGGATATGAACCTGATAAAAAAATTAGGTATGAACCCT
>Ga0115572_10002212_pt1 | contig 15620 bp, 7 predicted proteins | sample COGITO_mtgs_1206_FD_88681 | JGI IMG/M metagenome (GOLD analysis project Ga0115572, IMG submission 88681) | Pelagic marine microbial communities from North Sea - COGITO_mtgs_120607 | ecosystem: Environmental > Aquatic > Marine > Epipelagic | place: Germany:Helgoland, sampling site Kabeltonne... | reverse complement strand
GCGGCGACGGCGGCGCAGCCCTCCCCGCGCGGAGAGGTTGGCGGCGGGGCCGGGGTCGACGGCCGCGTCGACGGCGCGGCGGACGCGAATGCCGATCGAGTGCCCGGGGAAAAGGCGGAAGCCATTCCCGAGGTGGAAAAGACCACCATTCCGGGGACTTCCAGGAACGACACCTCGGCTCCATCAACCTCTGGACGTGACCGAGGCTCGGGCGACACGGGTGACGGCGGACCATCTCGCCGCAGCGCGCGCAGGCCCACGCGCGCGTCGGAAGACGCTCAGGAACCTCAACAGCCGGAGAAGCAGGGAACGCGGGCGATTTCAGATCAGCCGACTATCGACAATGAGAACGGGGGACCGTCGAAAAGAACCGCCGAAGAAGATAAACCAGCCGCAGAAAAGACGTCGCTGCGGGTCCCCGGGCCGACGATTGACAGCACCAGCGAAAAAGCGAGACCCTTCCAGAACTTGTCGAGCATCTACGCGCGCACGGCTTCGTTGTCTAATTTGCCGGTCGAAGCATCTGGCCAGGCGGACAAGAAAACCGTGGCCATTCCCGCGCCCGCGGAGGAGGAGGAGGAATTCGGTGATTTGGACGAGCTCGCCGCGGCGGGACTGCTTGCGGTGGCCGCTGGCAACATGATGCCCAACCCCCGCAAGCGCAAAGCCATCGCGACGACACGTGTGACGAAGATCGAAGATACGAGCGGCGGCAGCGAGGATGACAGAGTCGATGGTCAAAGAAAAGCTTCAAACGTGTCGCCCGACACGCAAAACGGAGGTGACGGATATAAGCGCGGCTCCTCATGGGACAAGCAGGGTGCCCCTCTCGGGGATGGCCTCCTGGATTCAATAATGACTGCTCGAGGACAGGAGAAAATGAACGCCTCTCGCCGGGACAAAGGTGCAGATCAATCCTTGCGTGGCGTCGAAAGACAAGGTCAGACGAAGGCAATCACTGAAACATACGGGGAGCGCAATCTCCTCAACTACCTCCCCTACCAGCAACAGTCGCTGCACATAGCCTCACTGGCAAAGGAGGCAGCGGCTGCCTCGCGTGCGGTTGTTCAGGCATTTGCCATCTCAGCACAGCTTAGACGCTCCACTGTGGGTGACATCGTATCCAGGTTTTACAATCATCAGCCTCCTGCAGTACGCGCGGGGGAGGGCGAACGATCCTTCCAAAATGATCCCACGTCCGCTTTCAAGAGGCCTTCGCGGGGTTGGTGCTCGGCTGTTTCTGTGCCCAAGGCAGCGGCTGTGGCTGTTCGCGGAGGGTACTCGAAAGGGAATCCGAGAGGAACCGGCGGCGATGAAGCGATGGACCCGCTGTTGCGGGCTGCGTCAGTAAATCCTGGCAGCCAGGCGAACAGTCAGGCGCTGTGGCAGTGGCAGAATGAACAGGCGAGTCTGGCGCTATCCAACCAGCACCACCACTCTTGGGGTGCGTTTGTTGGTGCCTCAAAGGATGAGCGTTTCAACCTCCCCGTGTCGCGCGACGCCTTCAAAAAGGCGCGCAGGAAAAACTCGATGGAAATCTCCAAGCTCAGCAGCGTGATGGAGCAGCTGCGCCGCGTGGTATCCTCCATCAAGGAGCCACTCCCCGCGAAGACGCGTGCGATTGTCATCTCCCGCGCACAGAGAATACTCGAGGGCATTTGCAAGAAGGCGGAGTGCATCCCGATCAAGGAGCGCGCGCCACTCTCCGCTGCGGTGGCGGAGGTTCAAGCGTGGGTGCAACAACAGCTGGACCAGCGCTTGGATCTGAAGGTCGACGACAGCGAACAGGCTGTGATGGAAGGCCTGGCAAGCCTCGTTGCGGCTGCGGACCTAGCCCGGTGAGACGATTCGCTGTCTAGGCGCGACTCTGTTGGCTTCCCTTTCTCTCGCGGCAGTCATAACACTTAGGACGACCCCAAGTCGTCACGATCACGGATTTATAATCATTTCACAAGTCGAAGTAGTGTGTCATCACCACAAGTCGCGCCACTTCTCTGGGTGCTCATCCTGTCTGCACTTTTTCTTCTCCGTGGCGCCAGGGGAACTTAACATTACATTGATTTCCTCGCCCAACCGTTTTCATCGCGCACACGACCAGAGGAGAAGCAGTAGGAGCCGGGGATTCTAGATACCGACAGTCCAGGAACGCGAGATAACTGCTCCTCGTTCTACGAGGCCACATGCACAGCTTTGCGACTGGGACGAGCGACGGAAGAGTCATGCGCGAAGGGTTGGACAGATTTTGTGGCGTTAGTTGGAGAGAGCGGGCCGCCCTGTTGGCCATTTCACAGTCGCAGCTTGTTGCAAGCGTTGATGAGGATGGCAAGAGAATGAGACAACAAGAAGCGCTAAGACATATCACCAAGCACATTCAGCTGAAGTCTCCCTCGTCGGTGCCTTTCCCGAAGGTCACATCAGAGATCGACAGAGATGTTGTCGAGGTTCTAGATGCTGCAGGATCCGAGGAAGCTACGGCGGCACGACTGAAGGAGCTCGCCAGAGAGAGGGCCGAGGCTGAAAGGATGCACGATGAGTGGATGCAAGAATCACGGATCAGAATGGAACGAATGAGGGCCGAGGTCGAGGCGGAGATGCAGCGTATCGAAGAGGCGGGGCGTTCACCGCGTGACAAAGACTCTGCCTATCACTCCGAGGTGAGCTCAAACGCGGAATCCGCGAAGAAAAACCACGAGGAGGAGGAAGGGGAAAACCAGTTATCGCCGAGTGATGCAAATGGAGAATCAAGCTGGATCGATTCGCTGGTCGTGCCTTCAATGAGCGCAGCGCGCAAGCACTCGATCCATGCCAGAAGTTCAACACCGTCATCAACAGAGAAGCGGAAGCTCACCACAAGACTGAGGCAAGCGTTCGGATTTTTCCTCAGGGATCGAATTTTGCTCCACATTCTCGTTGTGGCTGTGATGACCAAGGCAGGGAGGAAGCAGAAATGTGCGTCGAAGGGCAACGCCGAGACAGAAGAAGGCATTCGCAAGTCTGTCCATTTGGTGACACGACTGAAGTCAAGGTTGCCCCGCCTCGAGGTGTTTGCCCCATGAAGGCAGTTTTGCGTGCTCGAGCTCTAATTGATCTTAACTATCCTAATGTCGCCGACTAGATAACACTTATGACAGAAGAGCAAAGTCCCATCATCGGAGGTCTTCCCGGAAGCGTGCTTCCTTTTTTGATTACCTCGTCACTTCGTCGTAGTTTTCACCTCGACGTCCGAGGGTTTCCCGTTCTCTTCCGAGCGCGCCCTGTGCCTCCAGCCAAAGAAATAATACACGAGCTGGGACGCAGTGTGCTTCATTCAGTTTTGGTGCTCCTGGGAAGAGAAATGGCCGTCATGCTGTCAGCGAAGCGTTAAGTGGACGAACTTTGAGATGTCCCTTACCTGGTAAGTGGCGCTTGTGAACGATTTCAGGTGGCAGCTGAGGGAGGAAAGGATATCCGGGCTCCGGTCGCAATCATCACCAGCTTCCTGCTGACTAGAACAACTAGGATCGTTCTCTCCGACTTTCTTCTCCATGATGCGCGGTGACTGGGGCGCGCTCACTGTGGGGCGGAGTGATCTCTCTGAAAAAAGCACCTTCGTAAAAGAGTTTAGGCTCTGTTGGAAAGTTTTTTTGGGCTTGCGCCTCTGGGATACTTTGACAGACAACGACACTTCCTCTGCGGACAAACAACGCAAGGTATTAAAACTCTATTTCAGACTCTCCTCGATTTCCTCCAGCGTCTTCCCCTTCGTCTCCGGGACGGTCAGGTAGATGGAAGACAGAGCAATCACGCTCATGATGGAAAACACATAGTACGTTCCCGCGGTACCGAACTTCTCGTTAAGGGTGGGCAGGTACAGCGAGACGAGAAAATTGGAGAAGAAATTCGTCAGCGTCGCAGTGCCAACAGCTGCGCTGCGAACTCTTTGAGGGAATATCTCGCCGACGAGCAGCCATGCGATCGGGCCGAACGACACCTGGTAGGCTCCGACGTACGCAAAGATGGCGGCAACCGAAGCACGCGCGGTGAAGGATGTCCCCGCCAAGTCTCCGCTGGCCATCGTCTCACTGCAGAACCCGAGCGTCAACACGGAAAGCGTCATGACGCCTACGCCGCCGAGCAGCAACGGCCGACGCCCCACGGTATCCACGAAAGCCACCGCCACTCCGGTCATGAGGAGCTTGAAGAAACCGAGGATGACCGCGACCCCCGCACCATCGGCGGGGTCGTATCCGGCGTTGATGAATACCTGCTCGGCGTAGTACAAGACGCTGGGCTGACCGGTTATCTGCTGGAAGAGCACGACGGAGATGCCGATGTACAAGGGGCGCAGGTTTTCGCGCCTGAACAGCTCGTTGACGCCGCCGACGCGGTGGTCGGAGGATTCCATCCGCATCATCTCCGCATCCATACTGTCCCTGTTGGCCTTCTTGCCTCGAACCTGCTCAAGTGCTGCCCTCGCCTCCGATGCGGGACGACCCCGCTGCATCAGCCAGCGCGGAGAGTCCGGCAGCCGAGACATGCCCAACATCAGCACCACCGACGCCGCCGCGGAGGTTGACAGCAAGCTCCTCCAACCCTCGTCCTGGCCGAAGATGAGATACGAGCCCAAATATCCGAGCATGATGCCTCCGACGATGAATCCCTCCTTGAGAGATATCAGCAAGCCCCGGACAGACGGCGGCGAAGTCTCCGCGATGTACATCGGTGCGGCGTGCATGGCGAAACCGATTCCCAAGCCGTACGTGAACCTTCCCGCGACGAGGACGCCCAGCGAAGGAGCGATGCCCTGGACGACGGCACCGGCGCCGTAGAACAGCGCGGCGAGCTGAAGCTCTTTTTTACTTCCCAATTCGTCGCCCACTTTCACCGCCGCCGCCGCGGATGCGAGCAGCGCACCCGCCAGCGACGTGCTCACCACCATCCCTTGCTGGAACGAGTCGAGAGCACCCCAGTCCACGCCCGACGTGTTCGGGTCCATTATGGAGGTGAGCGCGCCGGATGTGGTGCCGATATCCCATCCGAAGAGCAACCCACCAATGGCGGGGAAAACAAACGCGAACCCAGTCGCCCTCCAGTCCACCTGGTCCGGCCGGCCTCCCTCGCCACCGGGCCTCGGCGGTAACAGTCCCACGCGGTCTCCCGAATCGGATTCGTCCAGCTCGAAATCGTTCGGCTCCATGGACGAGCGAGGTTGGTTACCGTAACGATGACCGTGGCGCAGCATGATTCCACCAGCGTCGCGATTCTTGGAACTAGATACGCCGCTCAATGGTGCGCGCACCCCCTCGGCTTGGGCGAACCGAGAAGAGTTCTTCACGCGGCTGCGATTTTTAGCCGGCGAGAACACGGAGCAGCTCGCCGAGCGGTGGTTCCTGGCAGACAGGGATGTGAACGCGCTACCTGATGAGCCAGTGACGCTGGTAGTGGCGACACTCATGCGGTTGGTCGCGTCCCTTCTCTTCCCGGAGTGGCTTAGTCCTTGAGAGGGGAGGGCGGATAAAAGTTTTATCCAGGACTTTTTTGCGCGTACGTGGCGTCAAGCAGTCAAGCAGTCACAAGCGTCCAAACTCAGTTTCGACGACAACTTGTCGCTGTTGGTGAAGGTGCCCTGTCCTGCTCATTGCGCGAAGGCGCCCCTGGCGCGTGCGCCGCACTTCGAACGAATATTTCCAGACGTGTTGTAATCGAGCACTAGTTAGAAGCCGGACTGGCTCCCCTCCGGATCCCCTTTCCGCGCACGTGTTCTTCCGCTCAGTGTCGACGAGGATCTGACAGTGTCGACGCAGGAGGCACTTCCGCACGATGCCATCCGCTCTCACTATCGTGGAGTTCGAGGGAAAGTTCGAGTGGAAGCTCGCCGAGTACGAAAATGAGCCGACTTACACCCACGTCGTGGAGATTGCAAAGTCGGGACGGGCCAGATGTCGCAAGTGAGCGCCAGATCCACCCCAGCGTCCTCCCGGAAATCCGCGAGATCTCCACGTGTCTGACCGGTGCCCGACCCCTTTCCCTTCCTTTTCGAACCTCGCAGGTGCAGCGAGTTAATCGCCAAGGATAGCGTGCGCGTCGGTGTCCCAATAAAGTGGCGCGGGGGGATGTACGGCTGGATATCCAGCTGGCAGCATCCCGCCTGCCTGCGCGTGCCCGGAGTCACCAGGGACGAGCTCCGCCTCGAACTGCACGGCGTCGACGCCCTCACCGACGAGCAGGCAGATGAGGTCCTCGACCAGCTCACCAGCGACAAAGGCGTCGAGCTGGAAGAGGTGGATCCGAACGATCCAGCTTTTACCAAGCGCGAAGAGCCCGTTCCAGAACTACCCGCGCCCGCCGCGCTCACGAGACCGCTGCTGCAGTTTCAGAAGGAGGGTCTCGGCTGGATGGTCGCGAACGAGACTGGAACCGTGCGAGGTGGAATCCTCGCGGACGAGATGGGCATGGGCAAAACGATTCAGACGATCTCACTGCTGCTACACGCCAAATCGGAGTGCGCCAAGGCTGCGGTGGAGGCGGCAAAGGAGGGAAGGGCGCTCACCGCCGCGGAGAGACAGGGGCCGACCCTCATCGTGGTGCCGACGTCGGCGCTTGTCCAGTGGGAGGATGAGATCCGGAACTGCACCCAGCCTGGCTCGCTGAACGTGCTCGTCTACTACAACGACCGCAAGACAATGTCGAAGGAAACACTGGAGGGCGTGGACGTGGTTCTGACCACTTACCCGGTGGTGGAGGGCGAGTGGCGCAAGGTGATCAACCGATCGATGGTGAGTTGCGAGTACTGCGGCAAGAAGCTTCTGCCCAGGTCCCTCGTGGTGCACAAGAAATACTTCTGTGGGCCCGACGCCGTGCGAACGGCGAAACTGGCTATGCGGGAGAAGAAGCAGAACGTTGCAAACGAGAAGGCCATGAGGACACTGAAGATTAAGAAAGGAAAGGCGAGTGACGTGGTTGAGGCAGCGCTGCCAACGCCCGGTAATCTCTACCGTGAGCTGATGTCTAAGGCTGGCCGGCCGGCGATGTCCATGTACGACAGTGCCATCAAGGCTCGTCAAAATCCCAAAGATCCAAGCGTCGTAGAACGTGTAGATGACGGGTCGGACTCTGATGTTGTCATTGTGGGCGAGACCCCGGGGAAGGTGAAGGAGGAAGACGAGATGCTGGCGGCGGTGCTCGAAATATCAAGGGTGGAGGAGGAAGAAAGAAGGATCGCGGCGGCCAAGGCAGACGCAAACGGGCTGGCAAAGACTGCAAGATCCCGAAAGCGCGCAGTAAAGGCGGTGACAGAGAATTCAGATGTGATTGGCTCCAATGCCCTCGTGCAGGCAGCATCGTCTGGGGTCAAGTCGGCGGTGAAGCGAGCCCGCAGCAGAGCCACAAAAGAAAAAAAAGAAGAGCAGGATGATCCCATTGTCACGATTGGACAGAGCACGAATGAGGACGTCAAAGGCAACAAGGATCGTGTCACCGGGAGAGGTCGTGCGAAGAGCGGAGATGCCAAGGGCAAAGCCGTGGGCAAGCGCAAATCTCGCAAGGGCGATGACAGCGACGACGACGACTGGGCCCCCGGTGTGGCAGAAAGTGCGCAAGAGGAACAGGATGCACAGATTGCTCGCGCTGTTGCATTGGGAGACGATAGCGACAATTTCATCGTGTGTGGGACCGTGGATACTACGAATCGCCGCTCCTCGATTGCCTCGGCATCTTCTGAAGGTGCTGAACCTGGTGAGGATGACGTTGACCTCTCAGACTCTCTACTTCATTCTGTTGATTGGAACAGAATCGTCCTTGACGAGGCTCACAAGATAAAGGCTCGCACGACCAACACCGCAAAGTGCATCTATGCGCTCAAGTCGACGACGAAGTGGTGCCTGACTGGCACTCCTTTGCAGAACCGCGTTGGAGAGCTGTACTCGCTCGTCAGGTTCCTCCGCATGGACCCGTATGCATATTATTTCTGCAAGGTGAAAGGTTGTGAGTGCAAGAGCCTGTGCTGGAACTTTGGACCGAACCAAAGGGCGTGCACGCAGTGTGGACACGCCTCACCACGTCATTACAGCCACTTCAATCAGCACGTCATCAATCCGATCAATCGCTATGGTTACGTGGGCGATGGACGCAAGGGATTCCTGACCCTTCGGAAGGACATCCTCTTGCCTGCGCAGCTTCGACGCACAAAGGCTGAACGCGCGGCGGACGTTAACCTGCCCTCGCTTACAATCAAGATACATGCCTGCCAGATGGACGAGGTGGAACGCGATTTTTATGATTCTCTCTACATGCTCACTCGCGCAAAGTTTGATGGTTACGTGAAGAAGGGATCCGTGCTTCACAACTATGCACACATCTTCGAGCTCCTCTCCAGACTCCGGCAGGCGTGTGATCACCCTTACCTCGTGGTGCACTCCAAAAATAATGCCACAAAGAATCTCCCAGATGTGGACATAAGTAAACGCGCCAAAGTAGGTGGTGATGCAAAGGCGTCCGACGACGATGAGGCTATGATGTTGGCAGCCGCGAATGAACCCAAATATTGGTGCGGCATGTGCCAAGAGGAGGTTGACGCGGAAGATGCCGCACTCTCCGGGTGCAAGCACGTGTTTCACCGCGACTGCATCATGCAGTACGCGAGCTGTGTCCCCGAGAAGGGTAAAAAAGTTACATGTCCGGTGTGTCGCGTGGCGCTTACCATTGACTTGCAGCCGAGTGATCTGTCCGGCGCGAATAAGCCCCCGCGCAACGCAGCAGCGCGAAACAAGAAGGACGAGCTGCCCTCAAAGTCAATCCTGTCACGTATCGATCTATCCCAGTACACCAGCAGCGTCAAAGTCGACGCCTTGTTGAAAGGCCTCAACGACATGCGCTCCGGGAAACAGGGGCATCTGAACAAGGCAATCGTGTTCAGTCAATACACGTCCATGATTGAGATTATTGACTGGCGCCTCAAGAAGGGTCGCTTCACTGTTGCCAAACTGCTCGGCAGCATGCCGGTCACCCAGCGCGCGGCGAACCTCAAGGCTTTCAGGGAGGATCCCAACGTCTCGGTGATTCTCATGTCACTCAAGGCTGGCGGTGAAGGCCTCAACCTGCAGGCGGCGAATTACGTGTTTGTGCTGGAGCCGTGGTGGAACCCGGCGGTGGAGATGCAAGCCGTCATGCGCGCGCACCGCATCGGTCAGACGAGGGAGGTCACGGCAGTTCGCTTCTCCACCAAAGACACCATAGAAGAGCGCATGATGCAGTTGCAGGAGAAGAAGAAGCTGGTGTTCGAGGGATGCATGGATGGCAATCAGGAAGCGTTGGCGCAGCTCACCCAGGAGGATCTTCAGTTCCTGTTCAAGCGGTGACGGTGACGGTGACAGTGTTTTGCGACGTAAGAGTCTTATTACGTGTTGAGACTTTAGAACAAGCTCACAACGGAAGCAGTCAGGAATAAACGTTTAAACGAGTATCTTCGTGTTTCTTTTTATCGCCCTTATACTGATTGCGCAGTGCGTGAGAGATTGCAATTACGTGTGATAATTTCGAACCGAGCGAGGAACAGGAGAGTAACACCCGATTCGAAATGAGACATATTTTCAGACTGCGACGCTTTGATCCAACGAGCGAGAGATGATGCGCAATCACACGTTTGGTACGTCACGATTCCGTCAGTCTTGGGAAAGAAACCCCATGATCGTGAGAACAGAAAGAAAACTGGTGATAGTAATTGCTCCGCTCGAGAAGGGTCACGCGACCTCGCGGTCTCCCAAACAGCGCCGCAGCGGCCGTGAAGATCGAACGAGAGTCGAGCGTGGAAGGATTGTTCCCGCCCGCGTCGTGAGATTCGCCGCTAGCTCATCTAGGTCAGCGAGCGCGTCGCGTGAAGTCCCGTGGAGAAGGGTCTTGGATTGAGATTTCCAACTGGGCCAGGTCTGGGACTCCACCGCGAAGGGGCGAACAAGGTGTACACCGTTCGCCCTCTCAGTGACGGAAGTCATCGACGGGGGTTCGGGAACCTCGCGTCTCGAGACAAACTGACAGAGCGCAACGATGTCAACGTGAGTGCACCTCGAAATCGGTCATCCCGCGCCCGGAGGGGCCGAGCGGGCAGGCGTTCAAGCTTGACCGACACGGAGGGGCTCTCCTCGTGTCGAATCTTTCTCGGACGTCTGGCTTCTGTCCCGCGCCCGTTTCTGGATTGATCACCGGTTTCCGTCCACTTCGTTCTTTTCGTGGATGTCGCCCCCATCGGAACACTCGTGCGCGTGCTCGGCGATCGACCCCGCTCCCGTCGCCCCCACTTCCTCGGTCGCCCCTCCCCCCTCCTTGTTCTTGCAACAAAAAAAATCGGCGATCAACACCTGACCCGTCCCGCTTCCTCTCCCTTCCCCGCCCGTACAGGTTCTCCGGATCGGGACGAGCGCGCAGTGATCGCGATGCTGGCGGTCTCGCACGCGTTCCTGTCGATTTCGACGACCCGAGCAGCGACGACGACGATTTCGACTCCGGCAGCTCCCGGGGAAAGGTCAGAGGTCCTCAGGAGAAGGGCCTGGACAAAATTCAACCGGGCCCCGAGTCGGGTGTGGACGGCGGTGCCTCGGACTCGGACTCGGATCTGGACCGAGAAGCCAAGACTAAGATCGATGGTGAGATCAGCGTCATCGCAGCCGAGCTGCGTGCGCGTCTGAGGGAGAAGCGCAAGCGTAACACTGGCTACATGAACCTCTGCCAGTACCTCTTCTTCTGCCTGTTCTACATGGTGGTGGTTTACATCCAGTCAGACGCGCTCAACGCGTTCAAGGTGCTGTCGTCGGTTCGAGACGCAGTGGTTCCAATGGACGGTGACGGAAGACCGCTGACCAAGATGGGTTCGCCGGTGGACATCTTGAACTGGCTCGTGGGCACTGCGTACCCGGTCTGGATAGATGAGGTTTGCGGCGACGGGGTCTGCAACGAGCCATTCGAGTTCCCGTCGTACGGGAGATTCGGATGTCGATCAGACTGCGGCCCGAACACTAACCTGACCACAGTGCTGATACAGGTCAGAGCGGACTTCAGGGACGATCTGTACGCCCCTCGGGCGCTCATGTCGGCGGCGTCGTGGAACCTTTGTAGGCGCGACGAGGAGGCAAAGAAGGCGGGTTTCCCAGATGTTTGCTGGTGGGAGGAGGACCGGAAGTTCACCAAGATCAAGGAGAACCACCTCGAGACCGTGAGCGTCCCCCCAGACACGCTTTGGTTCGTTGCCATCAAGGGCGATTACATGGGTCGCGTCGTGGGAAACATTTTCCTCACCGAGGGGGATGACCTACCTTGGATCGGGACCATACCCGAGTGGCAGGCGTGCAAGCGCAACGTCATTGGCTCGCGCCGCAACATTGCGAACAGACGCAGACTTCTGGCCGTCGATGGCACAGAAGTGGAAACATTCGGCATTGACGAAGCACGTCTGAAGTCGCAGATGTCTACGCACAAGCGGATAGCCGAGCCAGGAGAGGGGCGCCGTCTGTTGGAAGAGGCGATGAAATACGCGCACGAGCCACAACCGCGAGGATTCGAGAAGTCAGACATCGCAGGGTCTCGAGTTCCTGTTGCTTCAGACGTCGAAGAGACGGTCGATGAAGAGTTCGACATAGAGAAGCAGGTAGATGCACGCGAATCACGCCGCCGCGGGCTGCTGGGAATGAACGCTGTCCGCTTTGATGGTGTCAATGCCGGGGTTATTTCCCAAGGGCTCTCCTTGGGCATATCCAAGGAGCTCACTTTTGAGGCTTGGGTCCGCCCCGAGGCTTCCGGGCGCATGCAAACTCTTGCGATCGTTGGGACTAGCGACAACCCAGGTTGGGGAATCATGCTGATGTGTCCTGCAGGGATTGGAATGGGTTGTTGCGGTTCGCACAAGTTGAACTCAGTGGCATTTTTTGGTCTCGGAACTAGTTCATCAAACGAAGCGTGTGAGGAAATGCCCTCTTCCGACACTGGCTTGGATCTGAATGCGTGGAGCCATATCGCGGTGATTGTTTCGGAGACCAACGTGACCTTCTTGATCAATGGTGAATACGCAGGTCACAACGATACCACGGTCAGCATTCCAAATAACAGCAATGGGCCGTTTACTCTTGGTTGCATGAACCTGGACTCGAATTGCCAGTCGCAGGGCTGTGGATGTTTCGAGGGTATGATGGATGACGTAAGGGTATGGAACACAACAGTGGACGTGCCCGACGTAAAGCGCTGGATGATGAAACTGGACGATACACATCCCGAGTACGACGATTTGCAAGCGCATTATGATTTCAACACGCACCTTGTGAATACGGAGGGTCACACCGAGGTCGCTGGCTTCAATTCATCGGGCTCGGTTGAAGGAATCGTCTTCACCAACTGGTCTGCGCTCCTGCACTCCAAGGATAGACACGGGTGGTCTTTGAAATTCGACCGCGACGAGCACTCTATTGCGACAACATCAGGCGATGGTATTCAGTCGGTGATCACAGCCGGAAAACTTACTTTCGAGGCTTGGATCAAGCCAACAAGTATCGATGTGTCGCAGGCTATTGCTGCCCTCGGAACAGATGGCTGGCAAGTGCTTCTGATGTGTGGCGGTTCTGGGTCGGGATGCTGTGGAGACCACGTAAATGGTTCGATTGGGTTCTGGATGGATGGTGAATGCCAGTCAACACCCTCCTCGACCGTTGGTGTGCAGGTGAACGTCTGGTCGCATATTGCTGTCGTGGTTGACGTGCACGAAAGACAAGTGTCTTTCTATGTGAACGGCGACGATGCCGGTAGCACGCTGCACGCAACCAAGGTCGCCATCAAGGAAGACCCATCGAATGGTAGCTTTAGTCTTGGTGGCGTTTCGTCGTGTGGCGGGACTTCTGGCTCTCAATGCTTGGGCTACTCTGGTCTGATGGACAGTGTGCGACTTTGGAACACGACAAGATCGATTGCTGGTATTCGCCAGGACAGATTCTTCGTTGCGAACGATATCACGAGCGATAACGACGACGCGTCCTTGATTCTCGCATACGACGCAACGAATGTTACTGTTGAAACCATGCAGGATGAGTCGGCAACTGGTGCGGATGCGAATTTGATCAACGTGAAATTTGCTTTCGACTCACCCAGGAGTGGGCTGCTCACAAACTTTTACCCTGAGCGTGATGAAAGCAACGCGAGCATTTCGTTCGATGGCGCGACTGCGTATGGACATGTACCTTACACCAGCGACCTTGAATTCGATGACAAGCTCACCTTTGAGGCTTGGATCAAGGCGAACGATGACAAACCGGGCACAATTGCCGCCATGGATGAATACGGTTGGGGAGTTTTCAAATTGTGCTCTTCAGATGATGGAAACGCGCCCGGATGCTGTCAAGGAAGAACACATAATAGTGTCGCCTTCTTCCCTGGTCAGTCGACCTCAAGTGATACAATTTGCAGCAGTTCTTTTTCCACGAATGGATCCATTCCCATTGGTCACTGGACGCACATCCTCGTGACAGTCGAAAGCGGTTCTAACGTTGCGATCTATATCAATAGTCAACTGCAACCACTGTGGAATGCGACAGATGTTGTGACAGACCCAGCTCCTATCTTCAGGACTCGTGCTGCGGGCGAAGCAACAACGGGCAATGGACTCTTCATCGGAGGGCTGCCAACCTGTGGCAGCACGTGCATGATGTTGAATGCGGCCTTGGATAAAATCCGCATTTGGAACGCTGCCGTGGATGAGGATGCGATTGCAAATAATTATGCTTATCTTCCTGCTGAGGTCAATCCCAACTACGAGCACATTATCGCCGACTTCGAGGTCAAGGGCAAACATGATGGCATCGTGGAAAACCTCGCAGGCACGGCGCAAGATTTACACTTGCTCGGAGCTGCATCCCTTGATCATGAAAATTTTGCGATGGCAGATCACCCTGCGCATGCCAGCGCACTGTACTTTGACGGCCACAGTATGTTCATGGAAGTGAACGAGCGCGAGCCTGGTTGGTTTAGCTCAAATAACATGACCTTCGAAGCTTGGATAAAGCCTGACGACATCACCAGAGGTGAGATTTTGGCGATGAAAGACTTGTGGGGCTGGAGCGTGATGCTCATGTGCAGCGGCACCGAAGGCGAAAATTGCTGCGTCGACGGCGATCACCTGCAAGATTCAATTGCGTTCCATCCGTTCGATGGACAAGGTGCATGCAGTGAATATCCATCGTCAACTATGCCGGTGCAACGTGGAGTCTGGAACCACGTTGCCGTGACAACAGAGGAGCTGAGTGGTGGTGGCCTGACGGTGAAATTTTTCATCGACGGTATAGCAGCAGGGGAGTTCTCCGGTTTCGACTACACAGTGAGCAGCACGGAATCGCATCAGGCTGTCATCACGTTTGGAAGGATTCACCACGGTACCAACTCTGCTTGCGAAGGAGGGTCATGTATGCAGTATATTGGCCACATGGACAATGTGCGCTTATGGTCCATGGCGCTCGAAGGTGATACTCTGGCTCATTATAAGGACGTGCGCCTTGGACAGTTGCATCCTTATTGGCTTGCTCTCGTATTTGGCTACGATTTTGACATCGGTGCCGCTGGTAACGGGATTGTCGTCGACGTGTCGGGAAAATTCAATGCCAAAACCAAGTTCACAGGCGCAGCAGAACAACATTTGATTCATGGACAGACGAGTCATTGGCACGCGGATGAGCTGAACATGAACGAGGACTTCTTCCCTTCTCTCCCACGGTCGATATATTTTGATGGCATGTCTGTTTATGACGTAGACTTCCACCCGGAGCTTGCCCCTCCTGAGTCAATGACTTGGGAAGCCTGGATCCGTCCAGATGTGATCGGCAGTGATGAGCACAGGGCAGAAGTGCTCACCAGTCTTGGAGATCCGCACATAGGATGGGGGGTCATGCTCATGTGTGGGAAGGGTGCCACCTCCCCGGGATGCTGTGAAAATGGTGAGCACATCCAGGATTCGGTTGCCTTCTTCGCTGGGAAGAATGATGGGGACTGCAAAGAATATCCTTCGTCCACGGGTCAAGTGAATCGCGGAGACTGGAATCACGTTGCCATCACCATCTCGCATATGGGAAATGGGAAACAGATCACCTTCTACATCAACGGTACAGAATCTGGTTCTCATTTCAGTGAAGCCTATCGCATTGGCGATGGCGGAGGCGAGAATGCAGACGGAGATGTGATGCTTGGATTTGGCGGCTTCTCATCGTGCGAACCGATTGTTTCAGAGGAGGAATCATGTGCCAGTTACCACGGTTACATGGACAACCTCCGGCTCTGGAACGCATCGTTGGGGCAGGCTGCGATTATGACCAACATGTTTGACTACGTCCATGAAAACAACACGTACCTGCCGTACCTGATTGCCGAATATCTTTTCGACGGCGGCAGCTCTAATTCTTTCGGCGACAACCACGACATGAACGTGCCTTTATCCGAGTGGCACACGGCACTCTCCACCAGCGAGACGCGTGAACTCAAAACTGGTGTACCCACGGAGTCTGCTGCGGCGGCTGCACTGTTCCCCGGAACAATCATGTACTCAGGACCATACTCTAGTGCTCTCTCGCAACCAAACAACTTTACACTTGAGGCATGGATACGGCCAGATGTCGATGTCGAGG
>Ga0115572_10002207_pt1 | contig 15648 bp, 11 predicted proteins | sample COGITO_mtgs_1206_FD_88681 | JGI IMG/M metagenome (GOLD analysis project Ga0115572, IMG submission 88681) | Pelagic marine microbial communities from North Sea - COGITO_mtgs_120607 | ecosystem: Environmental > Aquatic > Marine > Epipelagic | place: Germany:Helgoland, sampling site Kabeltonne... | reverse complement strand
ACAAACAGCGAAAGAAGAAGTTCAGAAGACATGGAGCAAGACCAATGCTGCTGACAAGGCAGAATCCAAACGCCGGGCTGCAGAAGAAGACATGCGACGAGCCCACGCTGATGCTGAACGCATCGCTAGGAAAACGGCCACAGGACTCCACCAATATGGTGCTGACCTTGACCCAGAAGAAGCACTTGACCAGTTCATTCAGCAACGAGAGGAATTCAAAAACGAAGAAGCGGCTGCTTCCATTCGTAATTTGTTTGAAACACAACCGTTCACCATCGAAGAAACAGTTTGGAGAGGTAGCAAATTCTTTGATTCCATGCACGTTGGTGGCCGAGCCATCCTTGAATACAACATGGATCACGAGTTTTTCGATCGAATCAACGAACTTCTTTCCGACCTTGAAACCGATGAAGACGCCGATCCAATGCTCATTGCCACTGAACTGAAGGTTCTCATTGACCTTCTGATCGTTTCTTATTCCAGGGCAGAAGCCAATTTTGCGGACGATACCATGCTGAAGGCCGGTGATTTTATTGAACAAATTCGCAATTATTGGGGTCAGTTCCTAAAGAGCTACATCAACACTCGCGACATGGAACAATCTCAGGGTTGATCGTACGTGGACATTAGCGACCGTATTTTGGGCGAAGAAGGGCCAGAACGAAACCGGACCCGCTTTTATCTTAACTCGTATGAAGGCAATCGTTTGCTCGACATACGTAAATTTTATCGTGATCGCAAGACGGGTGACTTCAAGCCTAAGCGACAGGGGATCAACCTCAACCGAGATACCTTCATGGAACTCAAGCGAGTGCTGGACAGAGACGAGGACTTGATTCTCGAATGGTTGCGTATTGGACACGTCCCCGAAGAAGTTCTTCGTTACCAGCAAGCTCAAGAGGAAGCGAAGAAGAAAAATTTCCGTCTTGTGGGGGAGGTTGACATTGAAGAGGTCAACAATTTTAGGGACCTCAAAATGTTTGACGTACGTCATGAAGGTGGTCGGGACATCGTTGAACTCAACTCGGCACACGCCTTTGTTCAATCAATTTCAGAAGAAGAATTAGCGAAGATGACGCCAACCGAGATTCGCGGGTTGTTTGCGCGGGTCTTTGCGGCGTTTGGGCGTTCTCGAACGCTGTTGCTCGGCGGAGGTGCCTCTGAGCCCGAAATCCTGTTTGAGCAATCGGTGTTTGATTGGTCGGAATTTACGGCTGAATTTGTAGAACGAAGATGAGTTGAGATTATGGTTTGGAACACATGGAACACCCGCCTGCTTCAACAGGCCCTTGAGGAGATCGATGAATCACTTCTCGATGATCTTGAGGAGATTATTCCGCCGCTACGTGGCGAAACGTTCAATCCAACCGAATTGAGCAATCGCAGCAACCTCGTTGAGATCCTCGCAGCCTTTGCGCCCAGTGATTATTTCAAGAAAAAGGAGAACATGAAACAATGCCTCGATTACCTCCCGTCACAAAAACTCCGGTCTCTTGTCCGGCATCTTGTTGAGTGTGGCGTGGAGGTTCAACGTGGCTCCTTTGAGGAAATGGTGGAAGGAATTCTCCGGCAACGATGGTCAAACAATGACTTCTCCACCGCCTTTGTCGAATTCTTCGACCTTCCATCCCACTTTATTTCTCCAGAATCCGAAAAATTACCCTCATACATTGACATTGAACCGCTCTCACCTGATAACGGCCCCATCATCTCGAAACCTCTGAAGAACCTCATCGATTACCAAACGCAAGTCTACGTTGATGCCAACAAGGCATTGGAAGTTCCACGTTCTCGATTCATCATTCAGATGCCAACGGGTTCGGGAAAAACTCGCACGTCCATGGAGATCATCGCCAATCATCTCAAGCAAGCCCCGTCCGGCTCGGTGGTGTTTTGGCTCGCCCATTCAAGTGAATTGTGCGAACAAGCCTACCAGTGCTTCATCGAAGTATGGCAGTATTTGGCTGACAAACCTCTGAAAGCCGTCCGGTGTTGGGGGAGCCATCCAGTGCCTCAATCGTTTGAAAAATCCATGTTCATCGTTGGTGGTTTCCAAAAAGTACACTCCATACTCCGGAAGGACGAGAACGCTTTTGCAATGCTATCAGGTCGTATTGGACTCATTGTAGTGGACGAAGCCCACAAAGCCGTCGCTCCGACCTACAAATCAGCCATTCAACAATTAACGGGGATGAACACGAGCGTAGTTGGCCTCACCGCAACCCCAGGTCGGACAGACATAGAAGAAACAGAAGAGATGGCCGAGTTCTTTTTCGAAGCCAAGGTCAACATCAAAACGGATTCGGGCGTATCTGAAATTGAGATGCTCAAGCAACGAAAAGTTCTCGCACAAATCGATTACATCCCCATTCAATCGCCGTTGAACATCGAACTGACGGCCTCACAAAAGCGATCGCTTGAGAAGACGTTTGACTTTCCTAAAGGTTTCTTGGCTACAGTGGCCAGCAGCAACGTCCGCAATCTTGAGATCATGAAGAAATTGCTTCTTTCATGCCGGGAGGGCCGTCGCATTCTCTTCTTCGCTTGCAACGTGAAACATTCACGATTCATCACATCGCTGCTCACTTATTTCGGGATTAAAGCAGCGCACGTAGACGGCACAACAGCCAAACATCGCAGAGAACATGTCATTGAGGCCTTCCGAAATGGAGACATACAGGTTCTATGCAACTACGGCGTGCTAACCACTGGTTTTGATGCACCAAACACCGATGAAGTGTTCATCTCTCGACCAACAAATTCTGTGGTCCTGTACAGTCAAATGATCGGGCGTGGTTTGCGAGGTACCACCATTGGGGGTACGGAACGCTGTAGGATTTCTGATGTGAAAGATAACATTTCGGGATTTGGAAACCAGGTTCGAGTTTACCATTGGTTCGAGGAGTTTTGGGACAACTGAACTAAATTTCATTCTTCTTCGCCGGTTGCGTCGGTATAGACTCCCATGCCAAGGCTACGCAAATGTGCTGCCAGCTCATATTCTGCAGCCGAGTTGGCGCTTGGACCTCGTTGTGGGTTGAATTTATTGTACAATTTAGGTTTTAGATAGCCCGTCATGTATCTCGAAACACGCTTTCGAGCAGTTCGGTTGCCATAGTTACAAGCATTGACTCCCGTTTTTCTATGGCAATAACAAGTCCAAGATTGATCTTTCCAGTCCTCGCCGCGGCAGTTTGTGTGCATGCTTCGCCTGCATAAGGGGTGGTGAATGGTTTTTCCAACGTACACGCATGGTTGTCCAGTTTGGTAGTTTGGATTCATCGTCTTGAACCAGGCTTCCTCTGTGACGGCATTTTCCAATTCCAAGGCGTAAACATGCCTCCTCTTACACGGTGTCTCCTTCTTGCACCGCGGGCAGTGTTTTTTGAAGTTCTTTTCACCCATGTTCATTGGCAATACCTTGCAATATTTAACAACCGTTTTGCTTTAATGTCAAGGGCTGCCTCAGCCCCACAAGTAACCGTTTATGGTCGTCTTTCCGACACAGTTTGAGTGCCGACATTCCATGCCCTTTGAGCACAGATGGCACTGCACCATACGTGCCTGTCTTGGAACGATTGGCCTCCTGTACGTTGGTTCATCAAGCCGGTTTTGCTTAGGAGGTGGGGTCATACATCGATCCCCCGCTCTGACTACCGTGGTAATTCCTTGTTGAGTCAATCCATGGCTGTCTTGGGTTTGATTGGATTCCTCATGTTTTGGTTCTTCAACATCCTCATTTGACGAAATCCATTCCTCAGGAATGCTCCATTGTTTCCCAATAGGGAGGCTTGGTTGGTCTCGGCTAGTAAATTCTTCAAGCTTGAACGAACTCTGGACTTGTGCTTCTCCGTGGATGTTCTTCACGATAATTTGTACTTGAATTTCCGTAGTGGCCCGAATGGCCGAACTAATTCTGTGTCGCATAAAGGAGTGCTGCTGATCTCCCGACCGCCCTGTTTCACTTTGAGAGTGCAATACCTCTCCCTTTCGGTCAAGATATTTGATCGACAAGAATGGAGGGAGATGTGTGTTGGGGTATGGTCGAAGCCACAAGGTCATTTCACTTCCTGCCCCCAAAGACGCATCTTCCCATTCAATCATGCCTTCGATAGTGGATCGGTCTGGCTGGCTGAAGAATCCTCGTCCAGGTTGGCAGTCTGTTCGCGATGGGTTGACTGGGTTCCATACAGCATCAGCTTCATGAATGACTCCAGTTTGATTGTAGTGGGCAATTGCCCATGAAAACCACTCGTGAAGTGCCTTTGGAGATTGTTTGTCAAGTCCGTAATGATCTTTCAGCGTACTGAAATCTTCAAAGTGAATTGCCAGGAGTGGCTTCAAGATTTCTTTGAATCGATCCAACCATGACTGTCCTTCACCATCCAAATCAGCTCGCTTGGCGTAACCGTATGCCTGAGGGAACAATCCAAGCACTGCTTCAAACGGTAATGGGCGCGTGATGTAAGGGTCATCTTCCCCTCGGGCATGGCTTAATGCCCAACCTTCATGATCGGTGATTTCTTCATCTTGGGTGTGGTTAGTTGCCCATCTGAAAGCTGTCAAATAGGCTTTGAAGTGTCGAAATGCTTCCATTCCGTCGAGGGTGGAAAAGATCCGGTGATCAAGGAACCAACCTCTTGCGAATTCAATGAATTTCTTGCTGGTTACTGCACAACCCCTGCCCAATTGCCGGTTGGGCAGTTCCATAGTTTGAATTCGGTTCATCAATGGATTGGGACGAGTAGCTAGTGTCATGGCGAGGTGGAATGCTTGGCGATTTGCCCGTCGATAAGGGCGTCGAGAATCTTGGACGTCTGGTTCGTCAGGGTGTCCAAAATCCTTGGTCGCCTCTCGATGAGGTATATGACAAGTATAGCGCTGATGAAGTTGATGCAGTGGTTTGAGTGGTTCGGCAGTAACATTCAGTTCCGTGAACAGTTGCGCGGCCTCTGAGTAGGTTGTGCCAAGGGGGAGAATGTTGATGAATACAGGAAACCGCTGCAAGTGTATATCGTCTTCACAGGAGACCTTTCTGTGCTGGCCGTCGATGACATGAAGGGGGCGATAGTCACGGCCAGTTCCAGGATCTACATCGACATACTCGTCACCGCATTGAAGGAGGATTCTCTTCAGATTGATTTCAACAATTACAGTTCCGTTGCCACCATCATGCGAGGTAACGGCCCCACTCTCCAAGTGCTCTGGAGGGATGTGCAGGGAAATCGTTCCTGTGTGGCAGAAGTTCTGGGCGCCCCATGCATCTTTGATCCCTGGGATTCGCTCCTTGATAAGCGCTCGTTGATAGGTCAAAATTTCCGGCGGGTAGAGGGCTAGATTTGCAGCTTCCTCGTTTGTAATTCCTGGGTGGAAGGAAGGAACGCCAGCAAGAGCATCAATTTGGCCCAATGGCATCGAGGAATGTAGGATCTCTCGGCCATTTTGCGTCAGTTTGGTCATGTGCAAACGAATCACATCGGATTCAGTATCAGCAAAGTTCCATGTGTGTCGACTCCAGTAAATTGGCATGTGGGGGTCAGTCTCCTTGTCAATTGCCTTGCGAACAACTCCCATGGCTTGCAGTTCGTTACAAACCGACATCATTCCCACCCCCCTATGCTAGAAGCCGTGGCTGGACGAAGTTCTGACGAACGATGACCGTCGAGTGCGAGAGTGAATTGGCCCATGACCTCTTGCAACGCAGTATTAAGGTGAGCAGACAAGATCTCCTTTCCTCCATCTTGAAGCGATTCAATCCACGCAGACTTTGCAAGTTCAGCAACGTATGCGCCGGTAAAACCTGCTGTTTTTACTACGGCTTTCTCCAAGTCGAGATTGGTTCCTGGGCAAAGTCGGTTAAGACTTCGACGAAGAAGTTCACGGCGGGCTTCAGCGTTTGGAGGCCCAACTGTAATGATGCGGTCAAAGCGTCCGGGGCGAGCAGTCAAAGCTGCATCCAATTTTTCGACATGATTTGTTGTAGCAATGACTTGGACACAGCCAGAACCCTCCAGTCCGTCCAACAACTCGAGCAATTGTCCAAGGAGTGGATGGTCAGTCATTTGTCGAGAAAGGCCCCCGCATGCATCGATATCCTCGAGAATTAGCAAACCATTTGTGCGTTTCACCAAGTCCCAAATTGTTCGAAAACCATCGGCTTGAATGGTGGTTGAAGATACCATGACAGCAGTGATGTCAGGCATTGCTGAGAGAATCATACGACTTGCAGATGTTTTTCCACATCCAGGTGGGCCTGCCATGAGGAGTCCTCTGCTGGGATCTTCTCCTGCGGCTTGTATGGCCGTCATGTGGTGACGATAGTCGATGATATGTCGCTGAATCATGGAGCGAACATTGGGTTCTAGAATGACATCGTCACGAGAGATGCCTTTTCTGCTGATAAGATTGAAACGTCCATCAAGTACCTTTCCTTTTAGGAATTCGAAAGTAGCATCTTCAAGACCTTGCATGATCTCCTTCAGAATACCTTTGTTGTTCTTCGCAGTAATGATGCGGATGTTCGAATCACCATCATTATCCACCCAAAGTGATACTTCGACTGGGTTGCCTTTGAACGTGGCCAAAGCAACACCCATGGTGAAGGGTATGTCCTCTTCATCAGGGACGGGGAAGTGTTTGATGTCCGGCTGCATGATCGTATTTGACCCGTTTGTAAAGTGAATGAATCCTTGGTCTAGGTTCCAATCCGAAGTTCCAGCCGTGATGGTTTGATGGGTAATGGCGTGCATCATTTGGCCAAATTTGCCCCTCCAGAAACGGCTTGCTCGAACATGTTCGAGGCCAAGATGTTCTTCTCGCTGCTTTTTGCGGAGGGTTGGCGTATCATCGTCTATCATCATTCCAAAGAGGCCTGCTGCGTTGGCCTTGTGGAATTGGAGCATGTCCACCGTTGCTTCCATGGGCACCTCAGTCCCGTCCAAATTCATCGTTGCGTTCAAGGTCAGTTTGGTTACGTCTTCATTCATTGTTTCACGTCCTTTGTATCCATGTCGGGCTGCATCAACGGTCATAGCCTCCTCTGCAGATTTCGGTGGAATCGATTCCAAAGGTCATCCCCTTTGTTCGGTGAACCGGACAATCGCGGTTCGCATCATCACGAGCATTTGGTGAACAAATACACTGTGAATGGGATCGGAAGTTGTGGCTCATCGAACGGCCCCCTTCTTCATTGTAGACGGGTCTGCCGACCACATGTGACGCTGTACCTGGCTGTGCTTGAGCAGCGTATGAATTTCCAAAGACGTTGTCTTCTTGTCAAATCCTACAACTGCGTAAACGGCCAGTACTGGGATTGGCACAAACCAGGTAACCTGATTGTGGTGAATAGTTCGAATCAATTCCACATTTGAGTCTCTGGCATGTTCAACCGCGAGGGTCAAATTTTCGATCGTAAAATATGCCCCCGATCCGCGTCCTCGGCGATGTGCGATGTGCGGTGCATTGACTCTGCCCACGGGAACGTCGGGGAGCACTCCTCTTACCAGTGCAGTCAATTCCGGAATGTTCGGCAACTGTTGCCAAGTATGATGAAAATAATATCCCGTCGCAGTTAGCGTCAAGATGAGCATTTGCTTGGTTTTTTGGTCCGTAAAACCAGTGAACCATTGAATTTGCGTGATGATGGAACCGTCAAAGGCGGAGACGATGAAGTCTTTTTGAATTGGCTGACCGTTCAACCGAGCGAAGGTCTTGAGGTTCGTTAAGCGATGAGCTATTGCGTTCAGGCAATCTTCTTCGCTTCGGAATTCGTTAATACGGGAGGTCATCTCATGAATGAGGTTTTTCGGTAGTTTGATGTCAAATTCTTCGGTTTTCATCTGATTCAGCTCCTTGCGTCTGGTTTGGCCCACCGGCTACTCGTATATCAAATGATGTAATGAAATAGTACTGCATAGAAACCGACTAAACGCTATGCTGGAAGCCGGCCAGGGGAGTAAATTACCATTATTGCAAGTTAAAATGCGCCCTTTTATCACTGCAGCGGTAACTGCTCATCGCTCAAAAATAAGTGAGTCTTTTGGTCCTCAATAAGACAGTAACTCGCAATATTACGGGCTTTCATGCTATCATATGGCTATAGTTATAAGATGTAGAGTATACAGTAAGTCTGTAGCGAAACAATAGTGCAGGGGGTTGCGTCAGTGACAAAGGAGATAGAAAACACGTCATCATCGAATACAAGACGTATTCTAACCTCCTCACGTAAATTACCTAAGAAGCTAAGGAAAACACCACTACCTAATGGTGAAGACCCCTCTGTCTTCAGAGGCCTTATGGTTAGAAACCAAGAAAACATGCCAAGTCACAGCGACGCTCACCTTGCCGACTTTCCATGGATAACAGTAAGTGAAAATGAGTACTGGGTGTTTGAGACAAGAAAAGAAAGCTCCCTAATTATGAAAGATAAAGATGAGTTTGATTATGATGGAATTGAGGAAAGACTTGCAAGTAGAGCCCATAGTCACCTTCCCCCCCTCCTGGATCGACAAACCATCGAGTCTGTTCAAGTTACGAGTGACATGCTGAAAAACCACGGTCCAGGGAATTTTATCCACAACAGTGCATTGTACGAATTCTTCTTTAACCCCAGAGACGAGCGCTTAGTTTATCACTCATTAGAGGAATTAGGGTTTGGTGAAAAGGATGAGAGTTTTGATGAGGCATTCACCAAAATTTACAACAAAGTAACAAGATCTTTCCCTCTTAGCTTATCAAAAAACGACATTCATCGCATTGGAAAGTTCTTCTGTTATGGAAGGATTGTAGATGCATACTTCTCACAGAGGAATTTAACCAAGCCACTACCAGGCTTTCTCCTTGGTGATGCGAACCCAAATGATAAAGGTCTCTTCTTCAATCTCTTGCGGCTAAATCAGTTGAACGAAATGGTTCGAAGTCTTGATGAGGAGATGTTTGCCGCAATATCTGTTCAATTGAAGTTCGGTCAACAAATAACTCATGGCGCCCACGGCGGTGAAGTGCTTGCGCTTCTCTTTGCTGTGGCCTTTGAACGATTTGTACGGAGACCCAAGGTACATCATTTTTTACAATTACTTGAGATCTACACCTGGCTTGATGAACCACGCGGTAGGAATAGTATACTTCAGGACTTGAGACCAAATCGAATTCATCCGTGCTTTCATTTAGAAAAACCTGAAGAAGGTGTCAAGTTCTTTATGAAATTTGCAATCATGAAGATGGCTCTCGGGAATAAACAGATTCTGAACAATAAGGATTTATCGGGGAAATTTACCACCGATGGCAAGTTAATTTATGACGAATTTGCAAAACCACATCTTGACGGTTTCAACGACTTTTCGAAAATGTACGAACGTTTGAAAGTATCTTCAAAAGCTGCCGGTATACTTTCTGTGGAGACTGCAATTCGCCCTCCAAGAAAGAGCATGAGGATAATAACTGGGAAACAGAAAAGGCTAATCCTCACTGAATATTATCCGGGTCAAGCAGACTTTGACCATGTTTTAATGCATCAACTGCTAATTCGTCAATTAATCGTTAACCAACCACAAATGTCTTTATTTGTCAAAAAAGAGCAAAAAGCCATACTTCAACAATACGGGGATTTAGGGACTTCAAACCCGATTCGCCCTCTAAAGTCCTTTAAGGATAGGGAAGTATTTGAAAACACGTTAGAAGCAGTTGAGGTACTTTCAGAAACACAAGACGACTTCGTCGCAGTGCAAAACCGTCTGATTGGTTTTACTGATATGTTATGGCTCAACATGCACCGGCGGGAATCCTCAGGAAATCGTTTCACGGAACTTAACTTAATTCCAGATCAGACAGATGATGCTCCACTGACTGATCATGAGGTGGCAGTCCAAATGTTGTTCTCAGGCCAAAAACCCATGCGGCTACGTGAAAAACAGGGTGAAGATTATTTTTCCCGGACCAATCGTATTTCGAGAAATAACGCATATGCGAGGTTATTATACCAATTTTATCAGCTGCAACGATCTCTAGAAACATCCAATCCACGATTGGGTCACATTGTACGTCATGCACGTCCGAACAAAAAACTCCTACTAAGGCGTCTCCTCCATCCAATACGCCTTCAGACCGGTAAGGACCTGTTTCCCCCCGGAGACAAAAAACACGACAAAAGCCAACTCCATCCCTATGGGGCGATTGTTCAAATCGCAACCAACAGGATGGATCTTTTGGTTGATGCCTTCATTGTTCAACATCGTAAGCATGTGGAATTATGTGCTAAGATTGGTGAATCCAAGTCTACAGTAATCGAACATAACGAGGCTATACTTCGTTCAATTGGATGCCTATTGGCCATTGAGTTATGTCAACTTCACTTCATGGCAGCTCACCTTCCTTGTAATGCAAAGGAATCGGGATATCTCTTTGAACAGACGAAATTAACGGTCAACCATGTTTCTCAATTCGAGAGTGTTCGTGATGATTTTTCTTCAGAAAAGGTCCATTGGGATGATGAAGTTCAATCAATCTTGGAACATCTCACCCGCAATGGACTCAAAACCCCGGGACATCTTATGTCGCGTTTGTCAAAATATTGTTTCCCAGGGAATCATGAAAAGGACAATTTCTCGCAAACTGAACAAGAACAATACTCCATGTTTCTACATGAACTGAACATATTTTGCGCGAACGAATCACCTACAGGAGGACAGTATCGAACGCTTCATTTCGAGCACGATCTGCTCTACGAGAAACATGCTCCTTTATTCAGGTTTGTTTAAGGAGAATTCAACGTTGAAGGAACCTCTGAATCGAACAAACCATGACCATGAAGTCTTTAATCATCCTATGAATGGACATACATGGGTCCGGGCAGTACTCCAACAACACCAGTGAGTAGTGGTACCTCATCCGTGTCTCCCGTGTCTCCGGACAGAAATGCTTCGTTCCCCACATTATCTGGTCCTTCTTTCGCAGATGCTAACCGATGTACAGTTCAACAATTTCTTGATGTTGACAGGCAATTTGTAATTCCTAAAAACCAGCGTCTCTTCACTTGGGAGGATACACAGATCAACCAACTTTGGGAAGATCTCGCTTGGCATCTAGAGGCAGAGACAGGGGATCTCTATTCGCTAGGGACAATTGAAACTGTCATCGTTTCTGGGGGCGGCAGAGTTCCAATGAGCTCAAGAGCAGCCGGACCTCCAGCAAGAATTCCACAACTTGAAATTCAAGATGGGCAACAAAGATTAACGACGTTTTGTCTCTTTGGATTGGCATTTGCTCAGTCTTATGGAGATCGAGGATTCCTAAGTGCCATGCGGGAAAAAATCCTGCGGGATGATGGCAGTGGTAACCCTCAACCGCTGTTGAAGTATAATGACACAAATCTTGATCAATGTTTTCGCCTCCTCTGCTATCGAGGCCATATCCGTGGATACACTGGTCAAAAGTCAACTCACATAAGACGCCTTAAAGCAGCATATGAGCTTCTATGTGCTAAGTTTGACGGCTTACCTTCGCCATCGGACAAAGTCAACATGTTCAATCATTTTATGGGCTATACGGAACTCGTACATCTCTGCTCAGATGCAAACCCTCACATCGTATTTGAAACAAGAAACAACCGCGGGAAGAAGCTTGAATCGTTAGATCTTGTTAAGAATTTCATCGAGCGTATTGATCATGCTTCCACTGTTCGTTCATCAGCAGAGGGGCCTCCAACGCCGCCTGCCCCGTACAACCTTGACTTCGGCGTTACGAAATGGTATCCTGCCATGGAAAAAAGAGATGAATCCAAATTAAACCGGAAGACGCCAACCCTTTCAGTTAACGAACAGAAGCGAGGGGAAGATGCGTTGTTTAAACGGGCCATGACGGCTGCTTTCGGTTATGATGAATCTAAATTTTCGGATTTTAGAAGCAAGTTCAAAGTTCTTATTGATGAGGATGATACTGTTGCAGAATCAGATTTGAGGTTGTTTATATCCGCTTTTACTGATATGTCTGTGGCCATGGCTGATGTATTGGAGCCAGCCACAGGGTGGTTAACATATGGACGGTTGACAAAATGGAGCAGCGTTCGTGATTTTGGACAAAAAAGAGGGCACGTCTTGGCGTTATTGGGGGATCTATTCGCTCGCTTGGATCTTGAAGTAAGATGGGCGCCTGTAGTCCTTACCATGTATCACAAATTACAATCGATTGACGAATTTATCCGCTGCTTACATCAAATAGAAAAAGCAGCATTCAGAATCTATCGATATCGTGCAAATTCAAAAATATCATTTGCAAAAGGCCCTCTTTGCACACTTGCAAAAGTAATTTACAATTGGGTTGGTTCTGAGTCAGCCTTGGTCGACCATATTCTTTGCGAGGTTGGGCGGCTTTGCTTGGTTGAAGCGAACGGGACTGAACTCGAAAAAATATATCAAAATCTATCTCGTGGAACTGATCATTACAACGCAAAATGGTCGTTGTATCTACTTTACCATTATGAAGTTGCACAATATCAATCACTACTACTTGGCTCTGTGACAAAGAATTGGCAGTACAATACGTCGGGTGGTAAGGCATACTATACAGGAAATTACACCTTTCAAAAGGAACATATCATGCCCAACAAATTAGGGGGAACTCCGCCGATTAGGACTACCACAATGCCAAAATGGGATTCTTCTCTGATCTCTACTCAAAATAATGCACATGAGCCTATCGACAACAGTAGTTATTGGATCCGAACAGGGCCTATCTACCCCTGGTTCAACTGGGATAATACCAACCAGCGTACTTTGAAATCGTCACATGATGATTTCAGTGCTTTTGCGCAGAAAATTGGAAACCTTGTCCTATCCAAATCAAACGCAAACAATACGTATTCAAATCATCCATACAAGCGTGAACCAAGTGAAGCCACACTTGTAAACCAAAAAAGTACGCTCTATTTGAGAATATCAGATTTCCGTCGTGTCAAGAACATCCCGAGGATATATACAGATTGGAATAAGCGAACAATCGAGGATCGTTCTCAGCGAATCGCTCGCTGGGCTATTCAAAGATTTAGATTGGAACAACCGAATTCCTGCACAACATGGCAGGAAGACGACGTAGACTGCCCAGCCATCCCCTTTATCCCCGAGCATACGAATGCATTTCGTGAAATTCGGACACTGGCGTGGAATGCAAAGCAAGCTCGAGATGCGGCCGAAGCAGCAGGCGAAGAAATTACCGTTGAGCCAGTTTCAGTTGGCGAACCAATGATGGAAGATCCAAATGAGGGCGGTGAGGGCAATGAGGGGCCACTTGAAATCGGTCAACCACCGGTTGTAATTGAAATCCCAGAAGATGGCCATCCAACTCATGAACAGCCCATTGAGTTGCCTGAAGAAATACCAGGATATGACTTTCCTGAGGATTATTACGACCCAGACCTTCATCTTGAGACAGAGCAACGCCCAACGGAATAATCAGAAGATTGTACCTTCGAGGGTGAGAGTAGGGCCACACTAAATAAATTAGTGATTATCTTAAAAGGCTCCATAGCCCTACTCTCTGTCTCTAACCGATATACCGGATTGAGACACCTAGCCCTCCCCATTTTGTTTATAAGGGTTTAGCCCCCATTTCGGGTTAAGGATATTGGAGAAAAAGTATAGTATTACCAAAATACTACTGAAGAAAATAGTATTAATTTATGCTCTATTTAATTTATACAAAAATTCCATTTGTATTATTTAGATTATCCTTAACGTAATCCAATTTGGATTCACATATTGCGCCGATACTGCCCACCAACGTTGAACAGCGCATCGGTAATCTGACCGAGACTGGCCACCTTGACCGTCTCCATCAATTCCTGGCAGGCATATTGTTCAATCATCCAATAAGTGTAGGTTGCAATGAGAAATTAACCTCAGAGATGAAATGACTATATCACCCGGCTCTTTAGACTCGACATGGACATTGAGACGCCAGCGCACCGTCGTTTCCGAGAGCTTTTGCATTACCTTTCAGAAATCCCGGACAGCGGTCAAATTGGTGAGCAAGGATATGATGCTGAGTTGATGATTGAATCAGGAATTTTAGAATACCTTGGTGATGGAAAGGACCTCAAGGATTTACTCGAAACATGTGGCCCTCTGTATGAACTCCCGAACGAATCCAGACATCCCTCGGTGTTTTACAATGCACAGCGTCTCGAAGAAATTGATGAAGAAAAAATGGATGATGGCCAACAAATCAATGATAATTTTGAATTCGATGAAGAAGATTATCTCGATGAGGAGCACGTTGATGGCATGTATGTAGATGTTGAATTTAGAGATCCCTATGAGGGCTACCCTGAATGGGGAAATCAAGATGAGTCAGAAGAAAGTCAGTTGATGCCTGAACAATATCCTGTTTTGTCTGCCAATGACGAAGATGTTGTGTGGAGTACATTTGAAGACATTAATCAGCGAGAAGGTATGGAAGCGCTGGCATGGTATGTTCCAATGAACAGTGATTTAGGGGATTGGGGAATCTACATTCGCAGAGGAGCGGCTGCTTACATTGCCGAGCGTTATTTGATGAATCTACCAACTCGATTGGATGCTTGGGACTTAGCTCTTCGTGTGTTATTACTACACGAATATGTTCATTTTCAATCTCAGCTTATGTGTGACCGCAACGCATATTTCATACCAATTGAAAATCAGTACTTTAATTATTTAGACGCCTGGATGAAGCAACCAGAGCATGGATATGAAGAAGCGGCAGCAAATGCCATTGCCCTACATATGTCAAAAACAGATAAAAATGGGAAAAAAGGAATAAAAACTTGGTTTGATTCACAACCTAGACCATATGACCAATACCACATATTCAAAGGTGGCAAGGGAAACAAACTAGCGCAAACAGTCATTGCCATGATGCATCAAGACTTTCACGGTGTAAGAGACAGAATGGATACTTTCTCGGATGACCTTGGCATAATCTTCAATTCCAACCGGCCAAATATGTTTAAAAAGCCTCCATTTCCGGCTCAAATCTATTTTGTCAACGACCATCATCCAACAACAAACCGCCCTCATCCGCCGCTTAATGTACCGAAAGCGGTCGATTTTTCTAGGATTTCAATTCATCGCTCTGTCATCAAACACATCAGGAAAAATAGATTTCCCAACCATGTCGTGAAAAAATTATATGAATTCAAAAATAAAATTCAAGGTGAAAAGTTTGACCGATTTGAAGACCATGGATTTGTTAGAACTAAAAATAAAACACATTGGCGCTTTGAGCTACCAGCCTTCCATAGGGGGATCATGACGCAAGTGCAAAATCAAAACGGATGGGAAATTGTTTTTGTGGGCTCACATTCAGAATATGATGCCTATTCAAACTTTAAGAAACTGAGATGTTGAACATCTCTAGATATGACCATACTTAGCAGCCGATCACATGTTCCGCCGATACTGCCCACCAACGTTGAACAGCGCATCGGTAATCTGACCGAGACTGGCCACCTTGACCGTCTCCATCAATTCTTCAAACACGTTTCCACTGTTCCTCGCAACCTCTTGAAGTTGCTTCAAAGCAGCTCATGTAATCCCACCATTTTTAGTCAGTTTTTGTTAGAGGGATTATGTGTGGACTATGGCTGCATGGAGATCTGAAGTGGTTAATTCCTTCATT
>Ga0115572_10002200_pt1 | contig 15663 bp, 15 predicted proteins | sample COGITO_mtgs_1206_FD_88681 | JGI IMG/M metagenome (GOLD analysis project Ga0115572, IMG submission 88681) | Pelagic marine microbial communities from North Sea - COGITO_mtgs_120607 | ecosystem: Environmental > Aquatic > Marine > Epipelagic | place: Germany:Helgoland, sampling site Kabeltonne... | reverse complement strand
TAACAATATTATTAATTAATTTATTATTTATATCTTCCAAAACTATATTTTTTATACAATTAGGTCTGTATTTTTCAACCCATGGTATATTGTTTTCCATTTTAGATAAATTGATATAAATATCTATAAATTATTATAATCAATATATAATGGCTCTCCACCTAAGGCTTGGATCAATGCGCGCAGGAAAAACAACACGTCTAATACAAGATTACATAACATTTAAACAACATGGTAAGTCAGTTTGTATTATTAATTGGAGAGATGATATTAAGCGAACAAAAACGCCATTTTTGAAATCTCATGACAATATTATGGTTGAGTGTTTGAATATAGAGAATTTTAGCGAATCTTCTATTTTAGAAATATTTAAGGAAAACAAAACAGATATTTACATGCTTAACGAGGGGCAGTTCTTTCCTGAACTTAAAAAAACTTACTTGTATATTGTTGAAGAATTAAAAAAAGAATTCTATATTTATGCTCTTGATGGAGATTTTAATAGAGAAAATTTCGGAGAAATTCACCAACTAATTCCACATTGTGACACATATGAAAAACTTTATGCACGTTGTGATTGCGGAAAAAAAGCATTATTTTCAAAAAGACTTGTTCAAAATTCACAACAAACACTTATCGGTAGTGATATTTACAAATCCGTGTGTCGCGAATGCTACAATTTGTAAATATTTAGGAATTATACACTATATTTTTTAATTTCCCTGTATAATATATAAATGGTTGTTAAATATAGTAAAAAATATAAAGGAGGTAGATATACCAGAAAAATTAGAGGGGGTGCGTGGCCACCGGGTAAAGGTAGTCCTAAATCGTATCAAGTTACGAGAAAGAGAGGGCGGCGGGCAAATAGTGATCCAGTTGACAAAAGAGATCTCACACCCCACGTGGCCGGGCTTAAAGCCACAATCAAGAGAACCGCGCAACTACACGGACCGGCTCAGGCGAGTGCTATGTTTGGAACCCGAGGCGGATTTGAACAAGATGCTGAGAGAGAGACGAAAAGGGCAAGAACAATACAAGACGTGGAAACAGACTTAAAAAAAGATCCACAGTCGGATGCCGGCTATAGAGCGCTTGGAGCGAAAAATTTTGAACACGGGAACGAGTTCGTGTTTGAATCTATGAACAAAATTGATGGACTCCAAAAAGAGAAAGGCAAACTAGAAAAAAGTGGAAAAGAAAGAAAAATAATTGTGGATGCCGCTGTGGAATACTGTAAAACAGCTACTGCATACACAGTAGTAGGTTTAAATATATCTAAAGATTCTTATTTGGAACTTCTAGCTGCTATGACCAAGTTCACGGCGGATACCCTTAGCGGGGGAATACAAATACTAAGTAAACTACTAAAAATGACTGGGGTTGTGGGGGGGGTCAATTATGCTTTAATAAAAGCGCAAGGGTTATTAGGGCAAATTTTAGGAATGCATCCAGCGTTTCAAACACTAATATGTTCTTATATATCATATATGTATGGTAGGAATGAGGATCGCGCTGCTTCATTAACTGATGCGACGGCGGCAGCAGGTGAGGCGACAAGTGAAACATTGAATAAGGATGCAAAAACACTTGCTAAAAATTTTTATGTTAAATTTGGCGAATTAGCAACAGTTGTGGCAAGTGCGCGCGAAGGAATTAAGGAAAAGGCAGATAGAACAGCATTAATAGGATTACAAATGGCCACAGATGGTTTACTTTATTATCAGGGAAAAGCAGATTCTGAAGGAACGTTAATGGCTGCGGTTTATTTAGCACAAGATGCAAGTACTTCTGTTGCCTCGGGCACCCACAAATTAGTTTTTGAAACATTTGCTCCATCAGCTAGAATGTTAAGCGGAATGGATGCGGCACAACAAGCTGGTCAGTATGTTTTGGCTCATATTGACTTTAAGAATGGTGCAATTACAAAAGTAAGCGAGGTGTTTGATGATTTTATTACATATGCAAATGAAATACAAAATTTAGAAAAACTATGTATTTATGAAAAACAAGAAACTGGAAAAGCATTACTTAAACATAAACCTGTTACGTTTCGCCCACATGGTCTGCCCAAATATAACAAGAAGATCCAGAAATTTTTGGGATTTACCCCTAGCCAAATCGAATCTGGAGCGGCGGCAGCATCGGGGAGAAGCGGTGCGGTGGCAGCAGCAGGGAGAAGCGCTGCGCCGGCGCGAGCGAAGGCGCCGCGGCGCAGTGGTCGTCGAGGGCAGGGACGTGGTGGTGTCAAAAGTAACCTCGGAAAAGGCGGTGGTCGTAAAACAAGAAAAAGAAAAAAATCTAGAAGGAACTCAAGAAAAGGAGGTTACAAATACAAAAAGAAAAAATCATCAAGAAGAAGAAACTAGATTTTACACATTTGGAGATTTAAACGCCGATTAAACTTTAAAATAAAATATAGCATATATTAATACTATATTTTATTTCTAATTTTAATATCGCCATTTTACACATTTGGACATTTTAAACGCCAACTATATTCAATGCGATAATATCTAACAAGTGAAAATTGGATTAAGTATAATATACCCAAGTGATTTAGAATTTATTTAAGATGAAGAAGTTTCTTTGTGTTTCTTTTACCTTTTGCTTTGACAAAATTATCCATATATTCTGTTTTAGCGCCAGAACTAAAATAATTAAACTGGAAAAATACTGTTTCGATACCAAGATGGTTTTTATTCATAACGATTCTAAAAAGACCATTTTCTCCCCAGTATGATCCCCAACTATTTTTACATATCCAATATTTCACCCCCTTTTCTTCACCCCAGCCTATTATACTAATAATATGATCTGTTGATTGAGTATTAAGTATTTTTTTTGCAGTTGGTGAATTATAACCTATGATTCCGTGTTTATAAGTTAATATATGTTCTGATGCGATAACAGCAACAACGCTGCCATGCATATAAATCATTTGCTTAAGTAAATTTTCATCGTATTTAAAAACTATAGCAAATCCTGGAGAACGAGTTTTATGATCTGGTTTAGTATGAATGCATACTTGACCAAGAGATTTAGAGTAATCGTGATCGGGTTTTCTAAATTCAGATGTTTTAAATGCGGGTCCCCACTTCCTACATTCTTCTGGACTTCCAAAATATGTTTGATGATATCCATAATATTGATCTTTTGCCAAATAAACATTATTATTTTCAAAGTTAATATTTTTATGCATTAGGTAAAGTCCTAAATCAAATCCCGAACCACCCGTATGACATTTAGTATTTTTGTGCTTATTAAACCAATTTAATACTTCTTGTGTTGAAAATTGAACTGGTGGTTCGTTTATTCCATGAATACGCTTATAAACATTGTAACACGTTGCATAAACATCGAGAGAATTAATAATCCAACAAGAACCACAGTAAACAGGTGAATGTTGATTTTGTACGGGGTTTGTGAAATTACCGCATATGTTGTGATAATAATGATGATTTTTAACATTCATCCAATTGAATTCTTTTGGAAATGTTATTTCTTCTTTTGGTATTAAATAAGTTCCAAATACTTCTATTTCATTTTTTAATTCATATTCAATTGGATGTTTTTTATATCCAACGTAATTATATTTTTTTTTTGTTGTTTTTTTATTTTTTTTTCTATGATGTTTTGTCTTCATATATAATATATATATATTTAATCGAAAAATCCTTTCTTCTTTTTTGTTTTCTTTTTATTGTGTTTCTTTTTTTTTGTTAAAGGTTTTGTTTTCGGTGTGTATTTCATAAAGAAAAACTCATATGCTTCTGTTCCTTTTTTTAATTTTTCAAACAAATGATCTTTTTCTTTTTTTATGTCTTCTAATGATTTTTGATATCCATAACAAGGAACATCAAAACGTTTAAATATAGTGCTAAATGGTATATTTTTTTTTAGATGCTCATATTGTATTTTAAGCAATATTTCACACATACACATAAGTCGTCTTGAATCATAATAGTCTTTATTTGTAAATAAAAATGCTAAATAAAAACTTAACATTGTATCAATTGAAGCTATTTTAATACTCCTTCCATTTACAGTAATTTCATTATAAGCGTGACACGCAAGAGGTTTATATACAAATAAAACTGTTTCATCTCCAATTAATACTTCATAATGCGGTGAAATAACTTCATCCTCTATATAATCTTTCTCGGGTGTATGTCTTTTATATTCTCTGACAGATACATTTTTAACACGCATTTTTTCTAATTCACTCTTAACAGTTTCTGCGGTTTGTTTTGGATTTTTAGATAGAATATCAAAATCAGGTATATTTGGTATTTTTGATAATTTTTTCTTTTTGTGTTTAATCAAACTATTATATAAACTATTTGCCATAGCACCAAAGAAAACAACATTTTCGTCAATTAGTATTTCGCGAATCATTAAAAATAAGGTTTTATTATTAAATATACTATTTTTAGTTTTAAAAAATCTTTGAATTTCGACATGTTTACAATTTTTTCCCCTTGGCAACACAGGATAATTATTATTAAGAAGAACTAATCTCGTGTAAACTTTTTCCCAACGAGAAATATCACCATCTGGACGAGACAATTCTAAATACATAGACATTCTTAAGTAGTTTGGTGCACAATAATAAATTCCCTCTTTAATAATCGATTCTTTATGTATTTTATTATAAATATCCTCGGGCAATAATGTAATATCTGCAACAGGGATAAACTCAACAAATACCTTAAATGTTCCTCCGTGTGCCCCAGACGATGCAACCACATTATCATAACCATTTTTGGCATAAATATCTGCCAACTCTTTTGCATCTTTCTTGGCATTCTTTGAAAAGAAATCATAATCTGGTATTTCAACATCTTTGTCATAAAACTGATCTTTTTTTGGTAAAATATTGTTTATTGCTGTGCCTCCATAACAGATTAGTTTTTTTTTTCTTAAAAAGTTTTCAACAATTGAAATTAATTGTCTAATGTGTGGATTATTTACTTTTTTTTCTCCCTGTCTTCTTTCAATATCTTTCATTGAATTTTTAATTAAATCTAATTCTTTATCAAATATTGACATATATATATTATGTGTTAAAATAATTAAAATAATTGCTTTAAAATATAATATGGATAATGTTGATGAAAGAATGTCAAGGCATCTAGATAATTTAATATCTGATACAAATATTGAACAAACAACGGATAAAATTAGAGAATTAAAACATAGTAAAAGTATTAAAGAATGTGTTAATGATATACTAAAAATACAAAAAGATTATAGTAGATTACCTTATCAAAGAATTGAAGATATAGCAAAAAGCAGATGTCAATTTTTATTAGTAAATTATAGAGACATATTTTTTAAAGTATTAAAAAAGGAAATTGATATATCATTATTATTCAGATTTATTGATATTTTAGAAAAAATAGAAATTGGTATCCTAAATCAACATGAAGCTTCATTTCAAGTTGGTACTATTTTGAAAAAAATTTATATTGATAGTACACTAAAACGAAACGAAAAATTAGATAAAAATGATAAAAAGAAAGAAAAACAAAAAGTAAAAAAATTAAAACGTAAATTAACTTTTGAAGAATGGAATAATAAAAATTAGTGTCCTAAAACTGAACGATTATATGGATTAGTACTTAAACTATCAACTAAATATCCACCCAATCTATCATCTTGTTTTACTGGAACTCTTGAACTTAATGAACCGTGTGCTTGCATATCAGGAGTTAAATTTGAACCATGTGCTGCCGAAATATAATTATTCGGTTCTTCTTTTCTTATAGTTTGGGTGTTGCAAGTATTATTAAACATTTGCATATTACCCATATTTGCTCTAGATCTGCTAACTTCCTCTTTACTTGTGTTTGTCTCTGCATTATAAAATGCACCATACGCACTGTTATTAGTTGATTGTTGAGTATTACCAGATGGTCCAAAATAGTCTTGTGTTGTTGTTGTTCTTTGAGTATTAGCAGGTGTTTGGTTATTTGTTAAATATCCTGAACCAGGCATACCTCTTCCTACATTAGCAAGTCTTTCTGTAGACGCAGTCGTTTCTTTAACGGTTGTTCTAGCTTTTTGTTTATTTGAAACATAATTACTCACTCTTACACCAACATTTCCAACAGAGTGTAAATTTCCTATAACGTTTTCTTTTTTTGATGGTCTTATTGTTTCTTTTATTGGCATAATAACTTCTTTTGCAATACCAAGTAATCCACCAAAAAAAGTATTATCTTCAGTTGTACTTCTAGCATTTGGTAAAATATTATAACTTTTTTTTTTATTGTCTCTTAGACTATTACCAGTATAAGCGCCACCTGTTTGCTCTGCTCCTAGTTGATTCTTAGTTGAATCTTTATATTTTCTTTTAACATAACTTGCTCCGTTATAATTAGATTTATTACCATAATATTCTATTGATGTTTCTGAACGTTTAGGATTGCCCATAACTTGCTCGCTTTTTGCAGTTTGTTTAATATGAGAGCCGGTTGTGGTCAAATAACGATCCGGTGTATTGTTGTAATATGTATCAGGATTGTATTTTTCAAATTTACCTTCTATTCCTCTATTTGTAGATATATTTTTTCCCCCAAGTGTAACACCATCATATGAAACTTTTGGATTATTTAAAGTTCTCAATTCGTCTACAGTTTTATCAATCCACTCCCCCCTTGATTCCATTGAAGAATTAAAACCACCAGAACCTTTACTACCAAAACCTTGATTTAAACCAGGACCTACTCTTATCTCTTCCCACGGTTTATCATTGTTTCTTGAATTTCCTGGATTCATTCTATTTTGCATAAATTCACTTGTTGATGGTGTTCCGTGATTCCAACCTAAGTTTTTTGTGGGTTTAAATAATGATTCTTGTTCTTTTTTTCTAAAATGTTCGGTTCCTGCACCCTGCATATTATCTAAAATATAATCTGTATCATTCACGCCTCTCTGTTTTACTTTAGAACCAAAAAAAGGTTTCATATTATTATGCTTTAAATTTTTTACATCAACAACATCTCCACTTATTGAAGTAAACTTACCAGGTAAACTATTTTCCATATTATCATATTGACGACTATTTGTGGTTTTAAAAGTATTTAATTTAGTATGCTTATTATTGCTTGAGTTATCAACAACAATTTTGGGTTGTTGCTCTACATTCTTTTCATATTTTTTTTCTTCATTTTTTTTTTCAGATATATATAATCCTAAACCTCCGGCGGCAGCTGCAACAGGAATTAAAATCTCCATTATTTATTTATGTAAATATTCTTTTTTTGCCAGTTCTCTGCTATCTACATTATTTAAAAATGGCATATTATAGTGTCTTTGCGGATCTTCGTAAAGATAATTAAATCTGTCAACTTCAACTGCTTTATATTCTCGTGGTGGATTTGTTGCTCTTGATTCATCCGTGAATTGCGCTGTTTTTTTTGTTTGTTTTATAGTTGTTTCAATATTCGGATTAGGTTTTAAATCATTGGTATTAAAATTATAATAACCTAATAAATAACTATCAATATCAATAGTATTGTTTGAATTATCTGTTTCTCTTAAATTACCTCCCCACCCCTGCAATCTAATATGTGGATCATCACAATATAAAGGTACATCTTCTCCTTTTGGAATAACATCGGGTGTATTTAAAAGATATCTACCAGGACCAGTTGATTCTTGCATTTTTTTAAATGTTCTTGCTTGATCATAATTAAATCTAGTAAATGACATTTCTATTATATAAACCGAGATTTTTTTGTTGTGGTTATTATTGGATATGGGATTAAAACATCCGGTTTTTTGTAGAAAGATAATACCTCTCTTTTAAATATATCTGAGGTAAAATCCTTTTTCGTTTCTTCTAAATTATTAAAATAGGTTCCTCTCAAAAAACTTTCTGTATCTGCAAAATTTTTTGATAAAACATCTGAACCACTAACTTGAATTGTTCCGAGAGCTGATATACGACTTGTATTGTGAGTTGATTCATAATTTGTATTATAATTCATTAATGATTCATTTTGTCTTTTAAATGAATTATAATTATAAGTAGAATTTTTATCTCTTGTTGACGTCATTATATAATATAATTATTATTTTTTTGAAGAATAGTTGTGATTTCTTGTTAATACACCTCCTCTAACCCAATCAGGATGAGCAACACCCTCAACTAAATATTTAGGATTTGTTATCGAATTCTTAACATTCGGGACCATAGGAATAATATTATTACTGGTTTCTTCAGTTATAGAACCACAACTATTTGGTACATTTGTAAATGGACCTTTTCTTAACATTGATTCAACGTTTACTTCACACGTACCTTTTCCTAAATAAGGAACAGTTAAAAAGGGCCTTTGTTGTAAATTTATTTTACTATTTAAATTTGTTAGTTCTGATTTTTTTAAATAAGAATCACTGTCGATTACATGAGACTCATTACCATCTGGACCATAAATACCTGATATATTTATGTTAGGTTGAGACAAAGCTAAATCTTCAGTTGTTTCTATACGGTCATGAAAATTAATTGTTGTATAATCTGAATAATTTATATTGTCTAGTTCTTTTTTTGAAACATAAGATTTATCTTCTTTAATTCTTGCTAAATTATTAAAGGTATAACTTTCAATATTATCCATTATAATATACTATATTATATTTTTTCATGGAACAAAATGATTCTCTTTATTTGATTGCATATCCCCATATAAAAAATTACCAAATGATTTTTGATCATTTGGTATTGTTGTATTAGCCGTAGGATAAAACTGTCTCATTGAATGATTTAATTCCATTTCATCACCAAGGTCTTTAAAAATGTTATTATCAACATGGGTATTAGCATTTTCCTTTACATAATCGTTTATTTTTTTTTCAACATCAGGTAAATACGCTTTTTCTGCTGGTTGTCTTTGTGGAGAATCTGTTGGCATAACATTCATAATAGGATTTTGTTTTGTAGGTTTTGTTTTTTCTAAATTAATTAAAGATCCTTCTGGTAAAAAGAATGTTTCAAAAACTTTATTTTTATCATTTTTAATATATGAAATTACAAATACACAAAAAAATCCAACTACGAGTACTGAAATTTTACCAGTTCCTAAATATAATATTAATGATAAAACTGAAATAATAACTATTAATTTATTTAAATCCATTATATATTTTTGTTATCTTTTTTTTTTTTAGTTTTCTTTACAGTTTTTTTCTTTACGTTTTTTTAATTTTTTTTGTAATCTTTCTTTAGTTTTATTTTTTGTTGCCTGCTGTTTCATTCTATTTTCTGTAGCACTTGTATTTATATTATTCATATTCATACCTAGATTACTCATCATATCTTTAATAGATCCAAATCCGGGTATATCATTCATTTTACCAAGCAAATTTGTTGCTTCGCTCATAAGTTCATTTTCGTTTATATCACCACTCTTTATTTTACTGTCAAGTTTATCTCCAACATTTTTAACAAGAGACATTAATTTACTTGGATCTTTTAATAAACTATTTAAATCTTCTTCGGTTTCAATATTTGTTCCTGCATCATCAACAATCTCTTTAGCAAGATCACCTAATTTACCATCCAACATACCTTTCATAGCATCATTTACTTTTTCAGCATTAGGTACATTATCTCCGCTCATATTTTTAATTGTTTCTTCTATCTGTGTGCTCAACTCTTCAAAATTTAATTCATCGAAATTTTCAATATTGTTTAAAAACGATTTATTATCGTTTGTTTTTGAAATTATTGTAAATAAAATAAGTTGTAAATATTTCCAAATATTCTCTTTCGTTGCATCAGTTATATCAGTATTCCACAATATTGAAAAATTAATTTCTGGTAAGTAGTAACTATTTACTTCATCATTAAATATCTTTTCATTTTTATAAAGAATATCAAAAAAATTCTCAGCATAAATTTTTCCATTTAAATCAGTAAACTCATCGACCGTGAATGATCTATATTTGTTCATCAATTCTTTATGTTCGGGAAAAGTTAATGATAAATCATCAATAAATTCTTTAAGTACAAATTCTGTATTTTCCATTTTATAAAAATAAACAATAGTTTTTAATTTGTTTTTAATATATTATTATAATACATTTTTGATATTTTATTTAAATTATATATATATGTCATAATCCTTTCCTTATCTTCAACACTTGCGTTAGATATATCATCTCTATATTTTTCAAACAAATTATGTAAAAAATCTTCATTATCGTCTGAAAATTTATTTAAATTTCTTAAAAAAAAATCATAATTCTTATCTTCAATTTCATTATCATATTTAGAACAAATATCTCTCCATAATGAAATAGGTTTTACTGTATTAAAACGTATTAATTTTCTTATATTAAATTTAGAATTTAACACATCTTTATTATCTTGCACAATATTTAACATATCATCCATAAACTCTATAATATGAACATTAAAAATTTTTACGTATGAACTAGACATATGATATAAATATATATATATATATTTATATCAATATTATACATAAAATTAATTTATTACTAAATTATTACTAAATTATTACTAAATTCTTCGTTGTACTTTAGGTATTTCCGTTTCTCTGTTTTTCTTGATTGAATCAATATCAACAGTACTTAATTTATAATCACTTGGTTTACTTGATTCGGGCGGCGTTTCAATCGTATTATTATTATTTATAAAACTATAATCATGTGTTATTTTCATACCACCCGAACCTTTTGCAAGCATATCATCTGAAGATATATCTAAATATGAATATGGATCAGATAATCCACCCATTTCGGAAAACGAATAACAATCAGGTTCCATATTACCATTCGTAGCAACAGATATACTTTTTAATATTATTTCTTGTAAAAAATTTATAATTTCTGGACCAGAAATTATCTTATTTCCATAGTTTAATAATATCATTGAAGGAACAACAACAATACTATTTGGAATCAATATTCTTTTCCCATTCTCTAATAATGAATAATACGAACCATTTTCCTCTATACGTTTATCTATACAAATAAATTTTATTTCATTTTTTATTTGGTTTTTACTTATTTGTAATAGAAGTTCTTTAGAATGTTTGCAAAAATTACTATAAAATAAAATATATTTCATTTAATATAAATATTTTATTTAATTATAAATTGATTAAAAACATATATGTATATAATTTATAAGAATGGATATCGCAAACGTTGAAGAAAAAAACGGAAAACTATCATTTGATATTACAAATGTTTTGTTACCATATGTGAACGGTATTAGAAGAACAATACTATCTGATATTAATGTAATCGGAATTAAGGGGTTTCCGCACGATGACTGTGATATTAAAATTCACGAAAATAATACAAATTTGAATAATGAGATTATTAAACACAGAATATCTTGTATTCCTATTCATATTTTTGAACCAAGTAATACTCAATGGAAAAAACTAAAACTAGTATTGAATATAAAAAATGAAACAGATCATATTATACCTGTTACAAGTGATAACTTTTCCATCGTAGACATTGAATCCGGAAACAAAATTAATGATACAATGACAAAAAAAATATTTCCTCCGGATCCTATTACAAAAGACTATGTGTTAATTGCTTACTTAAATCCCGTATCAGATAAAATGAAAAAAACCAATCAATTATATTTTGAATGTACATTTAGTGTGGTTAATCCAAGAATAAATTCAGTTTATAATTGTGTTTCAAATGTTAATTTTTCAAATATTATTGATGTTGAAAAACAAGAAATTGCTTGGGCAGAATATCAAAAAACACTGACAGACCCTGAAATAGATATTGATAAAGAAAAACAAAATTGGAAATTAGTAAAAGGACAACATTACTTTTTAGATAATGCTTATAACATTACTATTAAAAGTATAGGTTTTTATAAAAACAACGAAATACTATTATCTGCATGTGATGTTCTTGTTAATAAATTAACAAACATATCGATTAAAAAGGGGATTAAAATAGAAAATAGTAAAAAAACAGTCATTAAAAACTCCTTCGATGTTGTTATGGAAAATGAATCTTACACCATTGGTAATATTATTAAAAAAACTATTTTCGATATGTTTTACACAAAAGATGTTTCGTATGTTGGATTTATAGTAGAACACCCACACGATCCACATTCAATATTGCGTATATCTTATAATACAACAGTGGATGTTGATTATGTTCATCAAACATTAGATATTGCTTGTAAAGAATCTATACAAAAAGTCAATGAGATTAAAAAATTAATAACAGAGAATATCTAAATTCATTAAACTAACAATTATATGATTTTTAAGATTTATAATATATTCATCAATATTATCTTTATTCACTCTTGCATTTTTTTCTCTAAGATTCTGAATGTAATAAGAATGTATATTTCTTAAGTTTATTTTTAAAATATTATCAAGTTCAGATAATTCTAAACATTTAATAACGTTAATATCGTAATACAAGTTATATAGGTAGTCAATTAACATATTATATTTAATTAAAAAATTATTAAAGTCGAAGATGTGTTCTGGAAATAATTTAACATACATATCATCCATTTTTTTTCTTTTTAAATTTAAGAATGTATCGATTAATTTAGTATTATTCATTTTAAATTTTTTAATAATCTCAAAATTTTTATTCCTTATTTTAGTATGATATATACTATTATCCTGTACTAAAATAAATCCCATATTTGATAATGGTAACTCTCTATTATTTGACTTTAACACTATATCATTTATAGGCGCAATAAAACAAACTGGTAATCTAACATTTGTTTTATATTCAATATAATTTAAATCAACATATGATATTTTATCAAATGTGTTATTATTATTATTTTTATATGCAGAAATTAAATACAATGATGGTTCTGTAACAACATTAATTATTCTATTATTTGGATGTTGAAAAACAAATGAGTAACAACAATCTTTCTTTAAAATATCAAAATTTAGTTTACAATTTTTACAACATTCATAAAACATTTCACAAAATAAACTTTGATTTTCATAAAATCTATTTTCTGCATCAACAATGCTTTTAGATGAAATTTTCCATTTACTTTCAATACTATCATACCACACATTCATCATAGTACCCTCAACAAATTCATATAATTTGTATTTTTTTGTTTCATTATACGGTAATGATTTTGGTGGAGAAATACAAACAATATTTTTTTCATCTAATATTACTGACCTAAAGAGACCAAGAGTTTTTATATTTTCTTCATTTAAATTTTGTTTTCTATATTTAATTAATAAATATTTATCTTTTTTTTTTTCAATAAATTCCGTTTTTAGAGATTCTTCATCCCAAACACCATCTTTAAAGTATTTGTTAATATATGATAAATCAATTGTCATAATATATAAATTTAATTATATTATTTAAATTCTTTACTTATAATAGATATGTCAACCACAAATATTAATTTAGAACTTGGTGATATTATAAAATTACATGCTACCACGAATGACTCTTTAAATGAAAAAACATTTATTATTTCTTACATAGATGAAAATATAATAGATATAAAATCATCAGATATTGAAACAACATTAACATTGGAAAATGAAAAAATAACAGACGAATCTATAAGTAAAATTACTGTATTATATAAAAATGAATTAAATGGATTTATATTACAAAATAATTTATCTATAAGGAATTGGATAGATATTGAATTCAGTGGCGATGTACCGTTAATTGCAACCTGTCAAATAACAGATATAATTGAAGATATGCTTGAACTAAAAACATATCCCGATGAGAAAGTATTTTATATCGATTTTGGGTATAATGGTATTCCAAAAGATTTAAATATTGAAAGAATTACGTTACGAGACAAACCAATAGAAGTATCAACAACAGAATATGTTAAAACTGAAGGCGACGATTCACATATTGGTCAAGAAGTAACAGAAGAAACATTTGATTATGATATTCTCGATGTTACACCAGATAAAATACCAGAAGTAAACATTCAGGACGAAATAATCGAAGGCAGTAAGATAGTTTTTGGAGAATCTATGGGCGAATTAATTCAGATTGTTGATGTAGATGATTCTGTTAAACGTTTTGATTTAGAAAGTCAAATTAACGATTTATTAGACGAAATGTTATCAAAAATACCAAAACAAGAAAGAACATACAAAGTCATTAATGAAATACATAGTTATATTGAAAGATTTAAACAGTTAAGAGAAGAATTTTCACAATTTGACAAAAATGGTAATATAACAGAAAAAATATTAAAAGGAACGAAGCATAAACCACTAAAAGATACATTAAATAACTTAAATAAGCGTGTACCATGGATACTACCAGTTGTTTTAAATAAGAAAAAGGTTTATAATATCGAAGAAGACAATCAATTTATAATTCCGATTGAATTAAATAATAATTTATTAGAAATAGACGAAATTACAAAACAAACTATTAGCACACAAGAACAATTTACTCTTTTTAAAAATATTCTAAAACAAGTAAAACCTTATTATACTCCATTTGAACAATACATATCAGATATTTCTATAATTAATAAACAAGCAAAAACATTTATTGAAACAATTGTAAATGCTGAAGATTTTAACTTTTTTTCTGTTAAAAATAATGATATAAATACTGTTAAATTTCACTTAACACCCTATTTAACAAATGAAACATTAAACATAATTGGTTATCTTATTCTACCAGAAAAATTTATAACAAACTCTAAGAAATATTTACCAGGAGTTAACATCGCAAAAAAAAGTATTATAAATAGAAATTCGTTGTTATTAAGAGATTATTTAGTTAAAAAGAGAGGATTAAAAAAAATAGAAATTAACGATACATCACAAGAATACAATTATAAAAATTTTTATAATGGTGTAAAATATATCATATCTACAAGCGAAGATAAAGATTACAATAATTTTATCGATACGATTATTCCAAAAATTAGAAATTTTGTTGATATTATTTCAAAAAATATCAAAGACAATGAATATATTGTTTCATACAATTTATTTCTATCAGAATTAGAACCGTTTTTTGTTTACTATGATGATTTAACATTTAAAAATTTTTCTGATATTAATAATGTAATATTTAATGAAATAAATAAATTTAAAATACATTATATAAACAAACAAAAACAATTTGAGATATACAGTAATATAAGAAATAGTGAATTTACAAAATATAATATGTATTACTCTAAAGTATACGATTTACTTGAAAAGTATAATATTTTTAATAAAAAAATAAGTGAAGAAGAATTTTTAAAAACTTGCTTAGAAAAAGACGCAGGTAAATTCTTACATTCAAATATTTCAAATATTAATTTTAAAAACTATACCGGATTAAAATTAGATACATTAACATTACAAGATAAACTTATTTCAGTTATTTCCAACGATAGTGATACTTGTGATAATTATATAATTTCAAAAAAATATACTTCTATTTCCGAATTAGAAAGTGATAACGGCAAAGATATATATTTTGATAAAGATAAAGACCCAACAAGATATGATATATTTGAATCACTTGATTCTGAATTAATTTCATCATTTGATGATGATCAAGAAGGTTTATTTTCATTTATCAAAGACCATTTAATAAAAAATATAGGATTAAATGATAAAAATTCAACAAGAGATGCTATTTCTATGATTG
>Ga0115572_10002198_pt1 | contig 15665 bp, 15 predicted proteins | sample COGITO_mtgs_1206_FD_88681 | JGI IMG/M metagenome (GOLD analysis project Ga0115572, IMG submission 88681) | Pelagic marine microbial communities from North Sea - COGITO_mtgs_120607 | ecosystem: Environmental > Aquatic > Marine > Epipelagic | place: Germany:Helgoland, sampling site Kabeltonne... | reverse complement strand
GTTGCGAAGGTAGCCATGGAGGCAATCATTAGGCAAATTGGTTGGGAATTAGGAGAGTTTGGAATTACAGCAAATGCAATTCAAGCAGGAATAACGCCAACGCGTGCATTAACCAAGATTACTGATCGATGGGAAACTTGGGTTGAAAATACAAAAAAAAGGAACCCCATGCGTCGAACTACAACACCTAATGATGTGGCAAATACTGTTAAGCTTTTATTAGAATCAGAAGCTGATTTTATTAATTGTTCAATTATTTATTGTGATGGAGGAGAGCACAGATCTGGCTCTTTTTAGAAAGATAGAATAAGTTTTAACTTGGTTCGTTTTTATTTTGAAGAGTTATTTTCTCTTTAATTAGTTCAACTAGTTCATGCGTATCTGGGGATGGCGATAAATCAAAGCTGTTTTCAGCTTCTCTTAAAGCATATTCCCACCAACCTTTTTTTGTGTATGAGAGAGCCAGTTTGAAGTGGGCTGTTCCTAAAATTTTAAATTGTTCTCTGTCTAGCTTGCTATGATCAGGGGGAAGCAAGCGACTAACTTCACGGTATTCTGTTATAGCATCATCGATTAGTCCTTTTTGGAGATACCAATTCCCTAATTCAAGGTGTTGTTCTGGATCTTTCTCGCAAGCGAATAGAAACAACATAGCGATTGTCATCAGAGCTTGTAGTACGTATTGTTTATATAATTTCATAATATTCAACTATGAATATTGATGTGCGTGCGTTCTAAAATCAAGAACAAAATAAATTAAGCAGATAATTTCTTTAGTTTTGGGTCCTTTACAAAAAAATAAAGAATTATCAACGCTATAAACAAGCAAAACCCTATAATGCAGAATGATAAAACAAACTGATTTTTGGTTATTAAAAATCCAATTCCCACTAAAAAAATTAAGGAAAAAGGTGCTAAAAAAGAGTCTATTAAAGCCATGTATGTTTTTTTATCTTCTAAATCAGCAAAGTCATAAATTAAATTCATTGCTGATGGCATAAAAGCACCTTGTCCTGCACCTATCGATATAAAAATGCAATATACATAAAACATATTTTTTGATAACAAAGCTAGGATTACTGCTAATAAATGAAATGAATAAGCTATTAGCATACTGACTTTGTGACCATGTTTATCTCCCAAGTATCCAGATATATAACTAGATATTCCCATGGAGATAACATTTAAAACTGTGAATGAGCCAATTTCACTAATATTGAATCCGAATTTTTTTTGACAAAAAACTGCATATAGGCCTAATGCTGGTAGCGTAGCGCAATAAAATATTCTAGAATAGAGATATCGATGAAAATTGGGACGGTTTTTAATGATTAGTTTTGTTTCTTCTCTAAACTGTTTGAAAGATGTGCTACTTTTATTTTGCTTTTTTTCCTTATAAAAAGAGAAGAAAAAAGTGCCAATAGATAAACAAAGGAACAAAATAATAAAACCATAGCCAAAGTTTTTTGGGAAAGGAGTATTTGATTCTAGTAAAAACTTTAGCACTATACCTCCTCCAAATGCGCCCAGACTATTAAAAGCAAACCCCACTCCAAAAAACTTTCCCCTTAAAGATCTTTTTGTCGTTTTTTCTAAGAAGTCTGCCCAGATAGGAACAATAATTCCAATAGAAAGAGAATAGATAATAAAAAGGCTGAAGTATATTTTCCAGGCGATAATAGATTTCCCCACACCAGAAAAAGCAAAAATATACCCTAAAATAAATGTAACAACTAAAATTGTACAATGTGCGATTATCACCATTTTTTTCATATTGGTTACATTTCTTGTCAATGCCGCTGTAAAAAGCATAGGCATAGCTATAATAATCGAAAACAATCCAGCAGATGAAGTTGCGATTACATTGGGCGATCCCAGTTCTTTTAAAAATAATGGTACAACAGCATATACAGTGTGAAATGCGGTTCCAAATCCCCAAAAAAATTCATGTAAATTGTTAAATTTTTGGTTTTTATAATGGTCTTTTAGGCTTAAGCCCTTCATTTGATTTTTCTTGAGTTAAAATTGTAACGGATGATAAAAGCATTACCGCTCCTAAAAGTTGAAATGAAGTAAGAGGGTTGTCATTTTTTATCCAATCTATGATAACTGCAGATAGGGGCCAGAAAAGTTCAAACAAAGTTGTATGAGAAGCGGGAAGTTTATTTAAACCGTAGTAGTAAATAAAAAGAGCAAAAGTACCTGTAGATAGAACAATAACTAACAAAACCTGCCATTGTTTATATGTTACATTGCTATTTAATATATTCCAGTCTAGTACAAAAATAAGAGCGAGGCCAGTTATAGTAGTCATCATTAGCCTCAAAGCTGTGACAGCGCTATAATGTAAGTTTGCTAAAGCTTTTTTACCAATGACTGTTGAACTCCCCCAGCAAAAAGCAGCTAAGAGTGCAAACAAAGCAGCGATTAAAGTGTTATCATCCCAGCTAGAGATAGGATTGTTTCCAAAGGTAATTAAGTAGCCTCCTAAAATTGATATTGCTGCTAGCAGCATATATCTATTTGTTAATTTTTCTTTTAAAATAATTGTTGCTAATGACATTGCAAATAAAGGTTGGAATTTTTGTAAAAGGACAACAATTGATAGGTCTATATAACCAACATAACTCAATGCTTTTGTGTAAAAATAAGTACCACAAATACCTCCGAAAAATGAAATCCATATAATAGAGAACCATCCAGATTGATTTAATTTTTTGATATCCTGCCAAAAGTTTTTTAAAAAAGGGAAGAAGATTAAACTCCCAATACCATGCTCAATGGTTATTACTAATAGCGGAGATAGTATATACAATGACTGCCGAAGAAAAGCATCAAGACTCCAAAGTAAAGCTGCAAAAATGATTGCAAAATAAGGTAAATATTTTTTCATTAGATTGTTTAGCTGACCCCTGAAGTATTGGTGATGTCATTAACTTCAATACCTAATGAATGAGTTGCTAGAAGCCAAATATGCTCTGCCTCATTTTCAAAAATTAAGTTTGATGTTGCTTTTTGTAAAAGCCAATCACCATTTTCAATCTCTCGTTCAAGTTGTCCTTGGCTCCAACCAGCATGCCCCAAAAACAGTTTGTGCTTCACATTACTTGACTTCGCAATGGATGTTAATGATATGATATCACTAGAAATCGAAATTTTATCATCAAGTAAAAGAGATTTATTATCTGTATCACCATTATGCAAAAATAATATTTTATTAGTCAGGACTGGTCCACCGATAAATAATTTATTATCAGTAATGTAATCATCAAATTTAATTTTTTGTTTAGATTCAGAATTAAATTTGACGGAAATGCTATTTTTATTGATTTCTTTATTTATGATTAAGCCCATTGCTCCTTGTTCATCATGTTCACATAAAAATATGACTGATCTTCCAAATAATTGATCTTTCATATGCGGTATTGAAATAAGGAAATGATTTTTAAGTGTTTTCATTCAAATATAATTTTCACTGAAAAAGATTACCTAAGGGTTTTGGTGCTAGGCAATAATTTGCTGTAATATAAAGGATGCCTAAAATTAAAAAAACAAATGATAATGAAAAATCTTTAACACAAATTGTTGTAAAAGGTGCGCGCCAACATAATCTTAAAGATATTGACATTAGTATACCTCGAGATAAGTTAGTTGTAATTACAGGTCTTTCTGGCTCTGGTAAATCTTCGTTAGCTTTTGATACTATATATGCTGAGGGGCAGCGTCGATATGTCGAGTCATTATCAACATATGCAAGACAATTTCTAGGCCTCATGGAGAAGCCAGATATGGACACTATCGAAGGCTTGTCTCCTGCGATTAGCATTGAGCAAAAAGCTAGTGCTAGAAACCCGAGGAGTACGGTTGGTACTGTAACTGAAATCCATGATTATTTAAGATTGCTTTATGCTCATGTGGGACAACCTGTTTGTTGGAAATGTAATGATCCCATTGAAAAACAATCAGTTCAACAAATAGTTGACACTATATTTAAAATTAAACAGAAAACTAAATTTTATATTTTAGCTCCTGTTATTAGAAGCAAAAAAGGGCAGCACAAAAACCTAATTAAACAGATCCAAAAAAAAGGGTTTCTGCGAATAAGGGTTGATGGAATTACTTATAAGGTAGATGACAAAATCAATCTGGATAAAAACAAAAAACATACGATTGAGATTTTAGTAGATAGATTAATAGTAGAAGATGCGATGCATGAAAGAATTACGGAGTCTGTTGAATTAGCTTTAAAGTTAGGAGAAGGATTAATTGTTGTACATGAGTTAAAGGGTAAAGATCATATATTCAGTGAAAACTTTGCTTGTGCTAAATGCGAAGTTAGTCTAGAAGAATTAACCCCTAGAATGTTCTCATTTAACTCCCCATTTGGTGCATGTAAAAAGTGTGAAGGTATCGGCACGCATATGGAGGTTAACCCAGATTTAGTAGTCCCTGATAAAAATAAATCATTAGTACAGGGCGCGATTGTCTCACTTGGCGAGCAGCCTAGAGGTAATTGGTATGGAAGTATTTTAAAGAGCCTGTCAAAACATTTAAACTTTAGCTTTTCTACTCCATGGATAAAGCTTGATAAAGATACTCGATATGAGCTTTTATATGGCTCAGGCAAGACAGAATACCAGATGCAATACAGTTCAGATAGATGGTCGGGAACATATAGCGGAGGTTGGGAAGGTGCAATCCCAAACTTAATGCGGAGATATAAGCAAACAAAATCCAATGGAGTAAGAGAGTGGATAGAGCAGTTTATGAGTATGAGAGATTGCTCTGATTGTAATGGAACGAGACTTAAGAAAGAGAGCAGGTCAGTGCTCATTGACGGGAAAAACCTTGGTGAAATTTCTTCTCTATCAGTAAAAAACTTACAGGTCTTTTTTAATAAAATAAAACTTTCTAAAAAAGAAGAACAGATTGCAAATCAAATTTTAAAAGAAATTAATCAGAGATTGTCTTTTTTAAATAATGTAGGTCTTGGGTATTTGTCATTGAGCAGGTCTGCGGCTACTTTATCTGGCGGAGAGTCTCAACGAATTCGTCTCGCAACTCAAATAGGTTCACAATTAATGGGTGTATTATACATACTTGATGAGCCTTCTATAGGCTTGCACTCAAGAGATAATGCAAGATTGCTTTCAACATTAAAAACATTAAGAGATATCGGAAACTCCATACTAGTTGTTGAGCATGATCAAGAGACGATGGAATCATCAGATTATATTATAGATATTGGACCAAAAGCAGGAAAGCTTGGTGGTGAAGTTGTTTTTGCTGGAGAACCTAAAGAAATATATAAGTCAAAAAAATCGCTAACGGGAAAATATTTATCAGGTCAAAGATCTATTGAGATTCCAAAAAATAGAAGACTAAAAAAAACATCATCAATTAAGCTTACTGGAGCTAAGGGTAATAATTTAAAAGATATAGATGTTGAGTTTCCATTGGGGAAATTAATATCAATCTCTGGTGTTTCAGGGAGTGGGAAAAGCACATTAATTAATGAAACTTTATATCCAATAATTACTCAACATATAAATAGATCTAGGGTTTACCCATTAGAGTATTCATCTATTGAAGGTTTAAAGTTCATTGATAAGGTTATTCAAATTGATCAAAAACCAATTGGTAGGACACCTCGATCAAACCCTGCTACATATACGGGTCTTTTTACTTTTGTTCGAGATCTTTTTGCTAAATTGCCTGACTCAAAAATTAAAGGCTATAAGCCGGGTAGATTTTCTTTTAATGTTAAAGGTGGTAGATGCGAATCGTGCGAAGGTGATGGGATTATAAAAATAGAAATGAATTTTTTGCCAGATGTATATGTTACATGTGAAATATGTAATGGAAAGAGATACAATAGAGAAACCTTAGAAATAAAATATAAAGGTAAATCAATATCTGATGTATTAGATATGGATGTGGATGAAGCGATAGGCTTTTTTGAAAATATTCCAGCAGTCACGAAAAAATTACAAACGCTTAAAGATGTAGGCTTGGGGTATATACATTTAGGGCAGCAAGCGACAACTCTTTCTGGGGGGGAAGCTCAAAGAGTCAAATTATCAACGGAACTTTCAAAAATGAGCACACGTAAAACTTTATACATTCTTGATGAGCCAACTACGGGGTTACACTTTGAAGATATAAGAATACTTCTTAAAGTTCTACAGCAATTAGTTGATCGTGGTAATACAGTTTTAATTATTGAACATAATATGGATGTAATAAAATCATCAGACTGGGTAATCGACCTCGGGCCTGAGGGTGGAGATGAAGGTGGAGAGATTATTGCATGCGGAACACCGGAAATGGTAGCAGAGGATAAAAAGTCATATACTGGTCATTTTTTAAAAGACATGTTAAAATAATTACAATTAGAATTAGTCTTCTTGGTGTCTGACGCTTGAATTCGTAATTTTAGTATCTAATAGAACAAATTTAGTTCAATTATATGACTGATATATTTATTACAGACCCAAGTCCCTTTGAAGAAGATATAATTTTAGAGAAATCACTTCGGCCTGTTAAATTCGATGAATTTATTGGTCAGAAAAAATTAGTTGATAACTTAAAGTTATATATTGATGCTGCAAATGGAAGAGAAGAAGCACTTGACCATGTTTTATTATTTGGACCTCCAGGCCTAGGTAAAACCACATTAGCTAATATCATTTCTAAGGAGTTAAATGTGAGTATTAAGCAAGCGTCTGGCCCTGTAATTGATCGAGCCGGAGACTTAGCTGGCATGTTGACAAATATACAGTACAGAGATGTCTTTTTCATTGATGAAATCCACAGATTAAATAGTGTTGTCGAAGAATATTTGTACTCAGCAATGGAAGATTTCAAAATTGATATCATGATTGATAAGGGTCCAAGTGCTCGAAGTGTGCAGCTAGACGTAGACCCTTTTACTTTAGTTGGAGCAACAACTAGGTTGGGAAATTTAACCTCCCCATTAAGAGATAGGTTCGGCATTGTTTTGAGAGTAGATTATTATGGTGCCGAGGATTTATTCCATATAATTTGCAGATCTGCAGAAATATTAGAAGTTAAAATAGATGACAAGGGCGCGATGGAGCTCGCGAAGAGAAGCAGAGGCACCCCTAGAGTAGCGAATCGAATACTTCGGAGAGCAAGGGATTATGCCCAAGTAAAAGCAAGCGGAGAAATTACTTATGAAGTCGCAAACAAAGCGTTAAACCGTCTAGGTGTTGATGAATTTGGACTAGATATAATGGATAGAAATATTTTAGAAGTATTAATAGATAAATTTTCAGGCGGCCCCGTAGGCATAAAATCATTAGGCGTTGCAGTAGGAGAGGACCCTGCAACTATAGAGGACGTGTATGAACCATATCTAATTAAACAAGGATTCATGCAAAGGACTTCAAGGGGAAGAATTGCTCAAGAATCAGCATACGAACTACTTGAAAAACCAATAAACAAAAATAACCAAAAGGATTTATTCAATGATTGAAAAAAAGAAAAAATTTAAACTTGGAGATTTCGATTACCCATTGCCAAAAAAGTATATTGCCCAGTACCCAGGCGAAAAGAGAGACCAGTCTAAACTAATGGTAGTTGATAGGGAGAAAAAAACTATTGAGCACAAAAAATTTAGTAATATTGTAGATCACTTAAGAAAAAATGATTTATTAATCTTAAATAACACAAAGGTATTCCCAGCTAGGTTATTTGCGACTAAAGATAGAACAGATGCTAAAGTAGAAGTATTCCTTTTGAGAGAACTTGCTCAAAATTTATGGGAAGTAATGGTTCGCCCGGCAAGAAAAGTTAGGATAGGAAATAAGTTAGTTTTCACACCAAAACTAATGTGCGATGTGATTGATAATACTGTCTCAGGTGGAAGGGTTGTTCGGTTTGAATCTGAAAGTCAAGAAGAACTTCATAAAATAATCGATAAAATAGGTACTTCTCCATTACCACCATACATCACTAGAGACCCAGAGCCTAGCGATAAGAAGAGGTATCAAACAGTATATGCTTCTGAACGTGGCGCTGTTGCTGCCCCTACTGCCGGTCTTCATTTCACAAATGATTTAATAAAAAAACTTGAAAAAAAAGGTGTGAAAATAGAATACATTACCCTGCATATCGGTCTTGGAACTTTCAGACCTGTTCAAGTTGAAGATTTAAATAGGCATCAAATGGATTCCGAATACTTTGAGGTTTCACCAAAAACAGCCATGGCAATAAATGATGCTAGAAAAAGGCATCGGAAAATTGTAGCTGTTGGAACTTCGACAATTAGAGCATTAGAAACCGTGGTCGTTTCGGGTTTTATGGTATCACCAAAACGCGGTTGGACAGATAAGTTTATTTATCCTCCTTATGACTATAAAATGGTTGATTCAATGATTACTAATTTTCATACTCCAAAGTCTACATTAATGATGATGGTTAGTGCTTTTGCTGATATTGATTTGTTAAAAAAAGCCTATCGTGAAGCAAAAAAACATGATTATAATTTTCTGAGTTATGGCGATGCGATGATTATCGTATAGCATCATAAAAGTGATTTGAATAAAGTTTCTGCTATAATTCTTGCTGCTGGTTCTGGCACTAGATTTGGAGAGAAAAAACAATTTAAAAATCTTAACGGTAACCCAATATGGACTTACTCTTTAAAAACTTTTGTTCAATCAAAATATGTTGGAGAAGTGATACTGGTTATTCCTCAAGAGTTTTTATCAAAAATTCAGAGTTCTCAAACGATTAAAAAATTTTCTAATCAAATTGATATTAAAATCGTTAAAGGTGGTAAGTCGAGACAAGATTCAGTAATGAACGGCTTAAGCGTCGTCAAAAAAAAATACAATCTTGTTTGTATTCACGACGCAGCTAGGCCTTTTGTTAGATCTTCATATATAAAAAAAACTATTGAAGCTTGTACTGAGTTTGATAGTTCAATTGTAGCAGTTGCCGCTACAGATACTGTAAAAAAAGTTGAAAATGAGATAATTAAAAAGACCATAGATAGAAATTATATTTGGATGGCTCAGACACCACAAACTTTTCAAAAAGAAAAACTTTTAAAAGCATTTAAACTATTTTCTCAAGTCAATATTACTGATGAAAGTATGATAATGGAATTAGCTGGTTTTTCAACAAAAATTATAGAAGGAGACCCAAATAACTTAAAGATTACGAAAGCTTTGGACTGGGAATTAGCAAAATTAATTGAGGGTAAAATATAAAAATGGTACGGTCAGGAATAGGGTTTGATGTTCATCAATTAAAAAGCGAGTTTGATTTGTACGTAGGTGGAATAAAAATTAAATCTGATCTTGGGTCTTTAGGCCATTCTGATGGAGATGCTCTAATTCATGCTATTGTTGATGCCTTGCTTGGGGCGGCATGTCTTGGCGATATAGGTAAATATTTTCCTAGTAATCAGAAAAAGTGGAAAGGCGTTGAAAGTGAATTATTTTTATTTGAAACAAAGAAGCTTTTATCGCGTAACGGGTTTCAAATATCAAATATCGACAGTACAATCATATTACAAAAGCCAAGAATAGAAAACTATCTTCTTGAAATTCGAAAAAATATATCCAGCATATTAGACATTGATTATAAAGTCGTTTCTATTAAAGCCACTACTACTGATTATCTTGGATATGTTGGAAAATCAAAAGGTTGGAGTGTAATGTCAATTGCCACAATCAATGATTCAAATGAAATCAATTAAAATAAATTCTTATGCCAAAGTAAATATTGGGCTTAAAACTTTAAATAAAAGAAGTGATGGTTATCACAATATTAGTACTGTTTTTCAAGAAATTGATTTGTTTGATAGTATAACTATTTCAAAGTTTAATGGCCCTCTTAAATTTAGTTCAAATGTAGATTGGTTACAAAATGACCAAAATAATCTTTGTGTAATAGCATATAACTATATCAAAAATCTGTACAAGATTGGTGGCGCAAATATCGTTTTAAAAAAAAATATTTCAAGAGGTAGCGGCCTTGGAAGCGGCTCGTCAAATGCAGCGACTATAATGAAAGGGCTTCGAGAAATTTATAATTTGAAGGTAACAGATAACGAACTTATAAAAATTGGTTCGAGAATAGGCGCTGATGTACCATTTTTTATTAATGGCTTTACTCAGGTTGGTGAAGGTATTGGCGAAAAGTTAACAATTATAAATTCTTCGATGGATGCCCAATATTTAATTGTTACACCTGACATATCAATTGATACGAAATGGGCCTATTCGCAATATAAAAACAATTTGGATAACTGTTCTTCACCTACTAAGTTTTCAGACTTAATTCGTGGCAAGTCAATTAATCTTGACATGCTAAAGTTTTTTGAGAATGATTTTGAATCTGTTGTTTTTCCAACATATCCAGAGATTGGTGCAATAAAAAACAAACTACTTGCTCTAGGAGCAAAGTTTGCCAGTCTGTCGGGTTCTGGCTCGACTGTGTATGGGATTTTCGATGATGATGCTAATATTAATAAAGCATTTTCTCATTTTTTTCCAAGACACAAGACATTTATCGCACATCCTGTTTAATTAGTTGGTAAAATAAAAAAATTGGGGCGTCGTCTAATGGTAGGACACCTGGTTTTGGTCCAGGCAGTAGGGGTTCGACTCCCTTCGCCCCAGCAACTAAAGTAAAAATGAAAAGAGAATTGAAAATATTTAGTGGTAGGAGCAATCCTGCTTTAGCATCGAAAATTGCTGAGTCAGCTAGTTGTAATCTAGGTGAAATGTCAATAAAGACATTTTCTGATGGTGAAATTTGGGTTAAATATGAAGAAAACATAAGAGGACAAGATGTTTTTTTAATTCAATCTACGAATGGCCCCTCTGAAAACATTATTGAATTAGCACTCATGACAGATGCTGCAGTTCGAGCGTCTGCCAGTACTGTAAATATTATTGTTCCTTATTTTGGCTACGGCCGACAAGATAGAAAAGATCAACCACGCGTTCCGATATCATCGAGAGTAATGATTGATATTTTAACTAGTGCGGGAGCAGATAGAATAGTTACAATGGACTTGCATTCAACTCAAATTCAAGGTTTTGCAAAAATCCCATTTGACCATCTTTATAGCAGGATGGTTCTAATGGACGCAATATCTCAACTAAAATTGAATCCGAAAAATTCAACTGTTTTATCTCCTGATGTCGGTTCTGCTGCGATGAGTCAGGCTTATGCAAAGCGTTTGGGTATGCACTTTGCTTTAATTGATAAAAGGAGATTCGCACCTAATCAGGCTAAAGTCAGTCATCTAATTGGCGAGCTTGATGGTATGGATGTTCTAATTATCGATGATATGATTGATACTGCTGGCACAACTGTTGGTGCGGCTGAAGCAGCGATTAAAAAAGGTGCTAAATCTGTTTCTGCGATAGCTACTCATGGAGTTTTATCTGGGCCTGCAATCAAAAGACTGCAAGAAGCTCCTATAAAAAATTTGGTTGTGACAGACACAATCTTTATCCCAGAACAAAAAAGATTAAGTAATATGAAAATTGTAACAGTTGCTAACGTATTTGGTGCGGCTATAAATCGCATACATAATGGTGAATCCGTTAGTGCATTATTTGAATTTTAAAAAGGAGAAATAGAGATGGGTGCATCTTATTATAAATTAGATATTGAAAACAGAGATTCAGTTGGTAAAAAATCAACAAAAGAAATGCGAAAAGAAGGTAAAGTTCCAAGCACGCTTTATTTTAAAGGGGAAGAGCCAGAAAGTATCGCTGTTGAAAAATTAAAGCTATATCAAGCTCTTAAATCTGATCAGCGTATTTATGAAGTAGAATTAAAAGGAGAGTCTCAGTATGTTATGGTAAAAGCAGTGCAGTATCATCCGGTTACTGATGAAATATTACATTTAGATTTTATGCGAGTGCGTAGATCAGAAAAAATGACGATATCGGTTCCTCTTGTTCTTGTTGGTAAGCCAATTGGTGTTACAGAAGGTGGTATTTTATCTCAAGTACTCAATCAGATTGAAATAAGTTGTTTTCCAACAAATGTTCCTGAACAAATAGAGGTTAACATTGACGAAATGGAACTTAATTCTTCAATTAGCATTGCAGATGTTTCTTATGATGATGATGAAGTAGAAATAATCAGCGCCGAAGATATAAATGTAGCTTCAATTGCGGCTCCTGCAGCGGAAGAAGAAATTACCGAAGCTGATGCAGATGATGCTGTTGAAGACGGTGGTGAAAAAGACGACAAATCTGATGATAGTAGTGATCAAAAAGAATCTTCTGAATAATAGAGTCAGAATAAGCTTTGATTGCATTTATAGGTTTAGGGAATGTTGGTGATAAGTATAAAGAAACAAAACATAATGCTGGATTTTGGGTGATTGATGAGATGGCAAATAGAAATAATATTTCTTTCAAACCGGGGAATGGTGATTACGTGATTGCATCAAAGATGAACAAGTTTTTTCTTGTAAAACCTACTTCAGGTATGAACCGTAGTGGAAGCGCTGTTAAGCAAATAATAGATTCAAAAAAGTTGCTAGCAGAACAAATTTGTATAATTGTAGATGATGTAGATCTTCCACTGGGTAAAATACGAATTAAGCCAAAAGGTGGTGATGGCTCTCACAGGGGCTTAGAAAACATTATATATACTCTGAAAACTGATAGATTTCCGCGCCTTAGGTATGGTATTGGTACAGATGAGGAAATGCGGCCTGCAGAAAACTATGTGTTGAAGCCGTTTAAAAATGAAGAAGAAAAATCTTTTTCTACTGAAATCACTAAAAAAGCAGCGGACGCGTTGGATAGTTTTATTTTTAATGGTTTAAATAAAACAATGAATATTTATAATTCTTAATAATGGAGATAAAAACAAATAATGCAAAATGAAAATAACTATATTTTGTTTGTGATATTATCTGGAGTGATAGCCATGGCATTTGCTTTTTGGAAGACTTCTTGGATAAACAGACAAAAAGAAGGAAATGAGAGAATGCAATTCATAGGTAAAAGTATTGCAGATGGAGCCATGGCATTTTTGCGTGCGGAGTATCGAATTCTAGCAGTTTTTGTTGTAGCAGTCGCTTTTATTCTTGGGTATGCGAATTCAGGAAGATCCGACTCAAGTGCGCTGATATCTCTTTCTTTTATTGTTGGTGCTTCTGCATCGGGTTTAGCTGGTTTTTTAGGAATGAGAGTTGCTACAAAAGCTAACAATAGAACCACGCATGCTGCTGAAACAAGTTTAGCTAAGGCCCTAAACGTTGCGTTTAGTGGTGGTGCAGTTATGGGTTTGAGTGTTGTTGGACTAGGCGTTTTAGGCTTGGGCATCCTTTTTTATGTTTATAAATCTATGGAAATTTTTAATAATGATACTTCAATGATATTAAATGTTTTATCTGGGTTTTCATTAGGGGCCTCATCAATTGCGCTTTTTGCGAGAGTTGGTGGTGGTATTTATACAAAAGCAGCTGATGTTGGAGCAGATTTAGTTGGGAAAGTTGAATCTGGCATACCAGAAGACCATCCACTAAATCCTGCTACAATAGCAGACAATGTTGGTGACAATGTTGGTGATGTAGCTGGAATGGGAGCAGATCTATTTGAATCATATGTAGGTTCGATTATTGGGTCAATGGTTCTAGGTTCAACTCTTTTTGCGTACGGAGTAGGGTTTGACATAAGTTTTGTTATTTTACCTCTAGTTATAGCTGGGGCGGGGATAATAGTTTCTATCATTGGTACTTTCATGGTTTCTGTGAAAGACGGAGGAGACCCTCAAAAGGGTTTAAACCAAGGTGAGTTCGGTAGCGGTATCATAATGGTAGCAGTTATTTATTTTTTAATAACAAGTTTGTTGCCAGAAAAGTTTACAACTCAAGAGGGTGCTGGGGTCACATATGATAGTTTAGGTGTTTTCTATGCTACTATTATAGGTCTGTTTGGTGGCTTAGGTATTGGTAAAATAACAGAATACTATACTGGAACGGGAACAAAACCTGTCATGTCTATTACCAAACAATCTATGACCGGACCAGCCACTAACATAATTGCTGGCTTAGGAATAGGAATGGAGTCTACGGCAGTTCCAGTAATAATTATATCAGGAAGTATTATGGGAGCCTATCATTTTGCTGGTTTATATGGTATTGCAATGGCCGCATTAGGAATGCTAGCTAACACAGGTATACAGTTAGCAGTAGATGCTTATGGTCCAATTTCTGATAATGCCGGAGGCATCGCAGAAATGGCTGAGCTTCCTAAGGAAGTTCGTGAGAGGACTGATAAGCTTGATGCTGTCGGTAATACTACTGCTGCTATTGGAAAAGGGTTTGCTATTGGTTCTGCTGCTTTAACAGCGTTAGCTCTGTTTGCTGCGTTTAAAGTAAAAACTGGAATCGATATAATTAATATTTCTGATCCGATGGTGATGGCTGGATTGTTCATTGGTGGAATGTTGCCTTTTCTTTTTTCTTCAATGGCTATGGGTGCTGTTGGGAGAGCTGCTATGGCAATGATTGAAGAAGTACGGCGCCAGTTTAAAGAAATCCCGGAACTAAAAAAAGCTCTTGAAATAATGAATCTCAAGAAAAGGGAAGATTGGAGCGAAGAAGATAATAAGGTTTATAATGATGCTCTTGGTAAGGCAGAACATGGAAAGTGCGTTGAGATTTCAACTGAATCCGCAATAAGAGAAATGCTTCTCCCTGGTCTTTTAGCTGTTGTTACACCGGTAGTTGTAGGTTTCGCACCAAGAATGTTTGGCAGTAATCAAGGCCCTGAAATCCTTGGTGGATTACTTGCTGGAGTCACAGTAACTGGTGTCTGCATGGCAATCTTCCAATCTAATTCAGGAGGTGCTTGGGACAATGCTAAAAAAATGATTGAGGAAGGCGTAGAGATAGACGGGCAAAAATTAAGCAAGGGTTCTGAAGCGCATAAAGCTGCTGTTGTAGGAGACACAGTCGGAGATCCTTTTAAAGACACTTCTGGGCCTTCGTTAAATATTTTGATAAAACTAATGTCAGTGGTGTCATTAGTCATTGCACCGTTAATAAAATAAAATTTAAGGAGATTATATGCGATATTACGAATTAATATATATTGTCAGTTCAAATGTTGAACGAAAAAAAAATGACCAAGCCATGAAAGAAATTGGTGAAAAAATACAAGAAACAGGGTCAAAAATCATTAATCATATTGTTTGGGGAAAGAAAAAACTAGCTTATCCAATCAAAAACAATACCTATGGAACTTACATCCTTGCTCATTATCAAGGGGGTGATAATGATAAGCTTCGTGAGTTTGACTCTTGGTTAAAGCTTAGTGACTTAACTATTCGACATATGATTGTAAAGCTAGATGAAAAACCTGATATTGTAGAAAGTCTTGAAGGAGATAAGTCTGAAAATGATACTGCAGAAAAGGGAGAAGATAAAAGTCCGGATGAAGAAAATCTAAAAAAAGAAAAAAATAAAGATGAAGAAGAAAACAAGGAGGCTGAATAATGGCTTTTCAAACAAGAAGAAAATATTGCTATTTCAAAGAAAATAACATCACAGCTGTAGATTATAAAGATGTTAAATTGTTAAAAAGGTTTACGAATGACAACGGTAAAATTATGCCACGTAGGGTAACCGGTACTAGTGCAAAAATGCATCG
>Ga0115572_10002195_pt1 | contig 15673 bp, 16 predicted proteins | sample COGITO_mtgs_1206_FD_88681 | JGI IMG/M metagenome (GOLD analysis project Ga0115572, IMG submission 88681) | Pelagic marine microbial communities from North Sea - COGITO_mtgs_120607 | ecosystem: Environmental > Aquatic > Marine > Epipelagic | place: Germany:Helgoland, sampling site Kabeltonne... | reverse complement strand
TGGTTTTCGTTTCGCCAATATATCGCTCAAAGGCTTTAATCGTCGAATTATGAATATCTTTGGTTTTACCCGCTGCGATGACAGGCGTTCCTGGCTTAAGTACTTCACTTAACTCTGAAAGTTGGTATTGCAGAAAACCAAGCGTGCGCGGTACTTTTAAAATAACTAAATCAATGTCATCAGGCAATGCTGATAAGCTATCGAGTTGACTAAATGAATGAGTAGAAACTTTGTTCTCAGCTAAATTGTATGCCGCTGCTTGGTGACTAATGTAAGAGTCATTGACTGAACAAACTGTTAATCCTTGTTTAGAAAAATAACACGATAAAGCGCCAAAGCTATCATTAAAAATCAGTAAAGAGCGACAACTAGGATAATGTTCAGTAACATAGTCAATAAGGTATTCGTCAGCTGAATCCCAAGCTTGAAGGCTACGGTTTTTTTGATCTAATGGAAAACGTTCAAGAGTAAAGGTTGTTTCGCCGAGCTGTGCTTGCGTTGTCATAATAGTTAAGTGATCAGAATCAAATGATAGGTAAATTCTAACATGCAACGGCCAAACGCCAACCCCCAACAGCTACCAAATGGCTTTTCTTACCAAAGAAGTGCGCTCAGTGGGCAAAAAAGTCTCGATTTATTTTATTATTTGCAGCAAAACCTACCATGGCAACAGCCAGTAACGACTGTTTATGGAAAAACGGGGCCTATTCCACGGCTACAATGTTTTATTAGTGATAGTAATATTGAATATGGCTATTCGCAGAGTAAATTAGTGGTAGAGCCGTGGCCTGATGTGCTTCTGGCCATGCGAAAACGACTAGAGCGTCATTTACAGCAGCCTTTTAACTCTTTATTGATAAACTATTATCGCGATGGCAACGACACGATGGGCTGGCACAGTGATGATGAAATTGAGCTTGGCGCACAACCCACCATTGTATGTATTTCTCTTGGCGCAGAGCGTGCACTAAAAATAAAAAATAAAACGAGTAATAAAGTGAGCGAAATAAAATTACACAGTGGCAGCTGTTTAGTTATGCATGGTGATAGTCAGCGCGATTACCAACATGCAATTGCTAAGAAAACGACATTAATTCACCCCCGTATAAGTTTAACCTTCAGATATATAAAGCAAACCAGGTAGCTGTAATTTTGTTAGCCAAGGCGCTTGGCAACTTGTTATAGTAATGCAACAAATCAGTTTTAAAGTGATCTTTTTATGTCAATGCAAGAACAAATACAAAGCAAAATCGCAGACGCAATAGCTTGTAAGCATCTCAATGTAGTTAACGAAAGCCATATGCACAGCCGTGGTGAAGATTCACACTTTAAAGTGATTGTTGTCAGTGAAGAATTTAGCGGTAAACGCTTGTTACAGCGCCACCGTCAAATAAATGAAATTTTAAAAGACGAATTAGCAAATCATATTCATGCATTGGCAATTCACACATTTACACCCGAAGAATTCAGTGAGCAAAGTGGCCAGATTGCGGACTCGCCGAGTTGCTTAGGTGGCTCTAAGTTAGATTAATGGTCAGGTTTGACAGTTAACATTACTGATCAGACCTGTGTTTTTACGATTAGCCTTTAAACTAGCGCTAATTTTTATTGAGATAGATATAGGATGATCAATGGTCATTAAGCCTAAAATTCGCGGATTTATCTGTACAAACGCCCACCCAGTAGGCTGTGCAGAGCATGTACAAGAACAAATTAACTATGTAAAACAACAAGGAGCATTAAAAAATGCACCTAAAAATGTATTAGTTATAGGTGCGTCTACAGGCTATGGCCTTGCCTCACGCATTACGGCTGCGTTTGGCGGCGGTGCTAAAACTCTAGGTATTTTCTTTGAAAAAGAAGGCACTGAGCGTAAAACAGGTTCAGCAGGTTGGTATAACACGGCAGCATTTCAAAATGCCGCAGATGAAGCAGGCCTATGGTCTAAAAATATTAATGGCGATGCGTTCTCAAACGAAATAAAACAAAAAGCGATTGATATAATCAAAGCTGATTTAGGCAAAGTTGATTTAGTTATCTACAGCTTGGCATCTCCTCGTCGTACGGACCCAAATACGGGTGAAACGTACTCTTCTACACTTAAGCCTATCGGCAATTCAGTTACGACTAAAAACCTTAACACGTCAAAACGTGAAATTGATGAAATAACAGTAGAAGCTGCAAGCCAAGACGATATCGACAACACCATTAAAGTGATGGGCGGTGAAGATTGGGAAATGTGGATTGATGCACTGAAAGAAGCCGACGTACTTGCTGATAACTTTAAGACTAGTGCTTATACTTACATTGGTAAAGAGCTAACATGGCCAATTTACGGTCATGCAACAATTGGTAAAGCAAAAGAAGACTTAGACCGTGCAACTGTGGCTATTAAAGAGTCTACAAAAGCATTAAACGGTGAAGCGTATGTCTCTTCACTTAATGCGGTTGTTACGCAAGCAAGTTCTGCAATTCCGATCATGCCACTTTACATTTCTGCACTATTTAAAGTGATGAAAGCAGATGGCACCTATGAAGGTACGATTGAGCAGATTCATGCTTTGTTTACCGAGAATCTCTATGGTGAATCACCACGCTTTGATGATGGCGGCCATTTATTCCAAAACTACAAAGAGTTGGAAGATGATGTTCAAGCGCGTATTCAAGCCGTGTGGGACAGCGTAACCACAGAAACAATCGATGAGTTAACCGATTATGTTGGTTACCACAATGAATTTTTACGCTTATTTGGCTTTGGTATCGACAGCGTTGATTACGATCAAGATGTAGAGTCTATTGCAAACATTACGAACATGATTGACTAATTTTGTTCGTGCATTAAAAAAGTCGCTGCGGCGACTTTTTTAATGCCTGTATTTTATTGTTAGGTTTATTTACAGCTATTTACTGTTTAATTCTCATCCTTACTCGCGAGCAATTGCACTTTGGTCTATATTGAATTTTATTCAAATGTGACTATTGAGCTAAATTACTGCTCCTGTCGTATAAATTTCATATTTCCACTCGCATAGTGACCCTGATTGATGTTAAAATTCGGGCAATATATGTGAGGAGTTTTACTGCGTTGCTTGTTTTGTATCCTAAACAGGCAGTTCTTTGATATCTTGAATTTGCTCGGTAATCAAAATGGCGACGTGGTTGGTACGATTTTTCAGTTTCTTTCCGTTAATGTAGTGCAAGTGCGTATGATCAACATAAAAAAAGGTCTGGACTTACCCATAGAGGGCGCACCTCAGCAAGTTATTCATGATGGCTCTGCCGTCAAACGTGTAGCTGTGCTAGGTGAAGAGTTTATTGGTATGCGTCCAACCATGCATGTTCGTGTGGATGACCAAGTCAAAAAAGGCCAGGTACTTTTTGAAGATAAAAAGAACCCAGGCGTATTATTTACTGCCCCAGCTGCTGGTACAGTAAAAGAAATTAATCGTGGTGCAAAACGTGTGCTGCAATCTGTTGTTATTGAAATAAACGGCAGTGAGCAAATCACCTTTGACTCTTTCAAGGCAGATGAGCTTTCGAGCATCGACCGTGAAAAAGCCAAAGAAGTACTTATTCAGTCAGGTCAGTGGACGGCACTTCGTGTGCGCCCATTCAGCAAAGTAGCGGCTGTGGATGCAAATCCTAGTTCTATTTTTGTGACGGCTATCGACACAAACCCATTAGCTGCAGATCCTGCGGTTATTATTGCCGAAAATGCGCAAGCATTTGAAGCGGGTCTTGCTGTGGTATCTCGTTTAACTGACGGTAAAGTATTTGTTTGTAAACAAGCAGGTAGCCAAGTACCTAGTTCATCAATCCCTCAAGTAGAAGTACATGAGTTTGGTGGCGTACATCCGGCTGGCCTTGTTGGCACACATATCCATCACTTAGACGCAGTTTCTGCTAGCAAACAAGTTTGGCATATCGGTTACCAAGACGTTATTGCGTATGGTCACTTATTCCTTACTGGTGAAATTAGTACAGACCGTGTTATTTCTCTAGCTGGTCCTCGCGTTAAGAACCCACGTTTAGTTAAAACTCAACTAGGTGCTTCGCTGGACGATTTAGTAGCGGGTGAATTAGAAGACGGCGATAACCGTGTTATCTCTGGTTCTGTTTTATCTGGTTCTACGTCTGCTGGTCCTCAAGCGTTTTTAGGTCGTTATCATGTTCAAGTATCAGTTTTACTTGAAGGTCGCGAAAAAGAACTGTTTGGTTGGATTCGCCCAGGTAGTGATAAATTCTCTGTAACACGTACTTTCTTGTCTCACCTTACACCAAGTCGTTTATTTAAAATGACAACGTCTACAGGTGGTTCAAAGCGTGCTATGGTGCCAATGGGTAACTATGAGCGTGTTATGCCGTTAGATATTCTGCCAACGCCTTTATTACGTGATCTAATTTCTCGTGATTTGGATGGTGCTATCACATTAGGTGCACTAGAGCTTGATGAAGAAGATTTAGCGTTATGTACCTTCGTTTGTCCAGGTAAATACGAGTATGGTTCAATCCTACGCGATTGCTTGACTACAATCGAGAAAGAGGGCTAGAGAGATGGGTTTAAAGAAATTTCTTGAAGATATCGAGCCGCATTTTGAAGCCGGTGGTAAACATGAAAAGTGGTATGCCCTGTATGAAGCAGCAGCAACTATTTTTTACACCCCTGGTTACGTAAATAAAGGCGCGACACACGTACGCGATAACATCGACCTAAAACGCATGATGATTTTAGTGTGGATGGCAACATTCCCAGCGATGTTTTTTGGTATGTTCAATATCGGTCATCAGGCCGCCGGTGCATTAGCACAAGGTTTTGAACTAGCAAATTCTTGGCAAGTTGGTTTGTTTCAGTTATTTGGTGGTGAATTAACTGCTAACTCAGGCTGGGGCGCTAAAATGTTCTACGGGGCATGTTTCTTCTTGCCTATATACGCAGTGACATTTGCCGTGGGTGGTTTCTGGGAAGTGTTGTTTGCTTCAGTGCGTAAGCATGAAGTAAACGAAGGTTTCTTCGTAACCTCTGTATTGTTTGCACTTATTCTTCCTGCAACTATTCCATTATGGCAAGTGGCGTTGGGTATCACGTTCGGTGTTGTAATCGCTAAAGAAATCTTTGGTGGTACTGGCCGTAACTTCCTAAACCCTGCGCTTGCTGGTCGTGCGTTTTTATTCTTCGCATATCCTGCACAAATTTCAGGTGACACAGTATGGACAGCAGTAGACTCGTTCTCTGGTGCAACTATGCTAGGCCAAGCGTTTGTTGGCTCACTTGATTACAGCAACATGGCTCTTTGGTTGAATGCGTTTTATGGTTTCATCCAAGGTTCAGTAGGTGAAACATCTACCCTTGCAGTGATGATCGGTGGCTTGTTCTTAATCTACGTTCGAATTGCTTCATGGCGTATCGTGCTAGGTGTATTCCTAGGTATGGTTGCAACTGCATTCTTATTAAATGCAATTGGTTCAGACACTAACCCTGTATTTGCAATGCCTTGGCATTGGCACTTAGTGTTGGGTGGTTTTGCCTTTGGTATGTTCTTCATGGCGACTGACCCAGTGTCTGCGGCATTTACAGACAAAGCAAAATTCGCATATGGCGCACTTATTGGTGTGATGGTAGTAATGATTCGTGTAGTAAATCCTGCTTTCCCTGAAGGCATGATGCTAGCAATCTTGTTTGCTAACTTATTTGCTCCATTATTCGATCACTTTGTAGTGCAAGCTAATATCAAGCGGAGGTTGGCACGTAATGTCTAGTAATAACGAATCAATCGGCAAAACGCTAACCGTTGTTGTAGCACTTTGTTTAGTGTGTGCAATCATCGTATCGTTTGCTTCAGTTCAGCTTCGCCCTTTACAGCAAGCTAACAAAACACAAGATATTCAAAAGAACATCTTGGCTGCAGCGGGTATCGACGCAGTTGAAAATATCTCTGATACGTTTAACGCTAAAATCGAAGCGCGTGTTGTAGATATGAACACGGGTGAGTTTGTTGCAACAGACCCAAATAGCTTTGACTTTGAGAAAAGTAAATTCGACCAAAAAATCAGTATTGCTCTCAAAGCTAACGGTATTAAAGATATCGCTGGTATTCAGCGTATGACTACTGAGTCACCAGTTTACATCTCTAAAAAGCCTGACGGCTCTACAGATGCTATCATTTTACCAATCCAAGGTTACGGCCTTTGGGGTGTAATGTATGGTTTCTTAGCGCTTGAAAGCGATGCTGAAACTGTTAAAGATATTAACTTTTATAAGCACAACGAGACTCCAGGCTTGGGTGGCGAAATTCAAAACCCACAATGGACAGCAATGTGGAGCGGTAAAGAGTTACCAATCAATATTGTGAAAAGTGGCGCTAAAAATGAGCATCAAGTTGATGGCTTATCAGGTGCAACTTTAACGTCAAATGGTGTTGATCACGCAGTTGATTTTTGGACTGGCGAAAACGGCTTTGGTCCTTTCCTTGCGAAAGTACGTGAAGGAGCGTTGAAATAATGGCTGATACTAAAGAAATGAAGTCGGTTCTATTTGGACCGGTATTCGCAAATAACCCAATCGCACTACAAGTACTTGGTGTTTGTTCTGCGCTTGCAGTAACGTCTAGCTTAAAAAATGCATTAATCATGTCAATCGCATTGACATTGGTAACAGCGTTCTCAAGCTTATTTATTTCTATGATCCGTAACCAGATCCCGTCATCTGTACGTATCATAGTGCAAATGACTATCATTGCATCGTTAGTAATCGTGGTTGACCAAGTATTACAAGCCTTCTCTTACGCTACGGCAAAAGAGTTGTCGGTATTCGTTGGTCTAATTATTACTAATTGTATAGTAATGGGTCGTGCAGAAGCATACGCAATGAAATCACCACCTATCATGTCATTCCTTGATGGCATCGGTAATGGTCTTGGTTATTCAGTAGTGTTACTGACTGTTGGCTTTATTCGTGAGCTATTTGGTAAAGGTACATTGTTTGGCGCTGACATCATCCCGCTTGTACAGGATGGTGGTTGGTATCAACCTATGGGTCTATTGATTTTACCACCTAGCGCATTCTTCATTATTGGTTTATTCATTTGGGTACTTCGTACTTATAAGAAAGACCAAGTAGAAGCGAAAGGGTAAGGGGCAGACAATGGAACATTATATTAGTTTATTCGTAAAAGCGGTTTTCATTGAAAACTTAGCGTTAGCCTTCTTCCTAGGTATGTGTACTTTCCTTGCAGTATCAAAGAAAGTAACAACATCTATCGGCCTAGGTGTGGCAGTTATCGTGGTATTGGGTATCTCAGTACCAGTTAACAACTTGGTTTACCATGCGGTTCTTGCACCAGGTTCACTTGAGTGGCTTGGCTACCCTGAAGCAGACCTTAGCTTTTTACGTTTCTTAACTTTCATCGGTGTTATCGCAGCATTGGTGCAAATCTTAGAAATGGCATTAGATAAGTTCTTCCCTGCACTTTATAACGCGTTAGGTATCTTCTTACCGTTGATCACAGTTAACTGTGCAATCTTCGGTGCGGTAGCTTTCATGGTAGAGCGTAACTATAACTTCGGCGAGTCTGTGGTTTATGGTATCGGTTCTGGTGTAGGTTGGGCGCTAGCAATAACATTACTTGCTGGTATTCGTGAGAAAATGAAGTACTCAGACGTGCCTGATGGCCTACGTGGTTTAGGTATTACCTTCATCACAGTTGGCTTGATGGGTCTTGGCTTTATGTCATTCTCTGGTATTTCACTTTAATAGGTCGCGAGGATAAATCATGAGTTATGAGATTTTCTTAGGCGTTGGTGTTTTCATCGCTATCGTTGTAATACTTGTTTTAGTCATCATTGGTGCTAAATCTAAGTTAGTTGCAAGCGGTGATATCATTATCGGCGTAAATGGCGATCCAGATAAAGCCATTAAAACATCTGCAGGTAGTAAGCTATTAGGTGCGCTATCTGAGTCAGGTATTTTCGTTTCATCTGCATGTGGTGGCGGTGGCTCTTGTGGTCAGTGTCGTGTACACATCAAAGAAGGTGGCGGCGATATCTTACCAACAGAGCTTGATCACATTTCTAAAGGTGAAGCCCGTGAAGGCTGTCGTTTAGCGTGTCAGGTAAATGTTAAGACTGACATGGAAATTGAACTTGAAGAGTCGATTTTCGGTGTTAAAAAATGGGATTGTGAAGTTATCTCTAACGATAACAAAGCAACTTTCATTAAAGAACTTGTGCTACAAATTCCAGATGGTGAGTCAGTACCGTTCCGTGCCGGTGGTTATATTCAAATTGAAGCCCCTGCGCATCACGTTAAATATGCTGATTTCGATGTACCAGAAGAGTACCGTGGCGATTGGGATCATTTTGGTTTCTTCAACCTAGAGTCAAAGGTAGACGAAGAAACAATTCGTGCTTACTCAATGGCTAACTACCCGGAAGAAGAAGGCATCATTATGCTTAACGTGCGTATTGCTGCTCCACCGCCAAGAGATTTAAGCTTACCTTGTGGTAAAATGTCATCGTACATTTGGTCACTAAAACAAGGTGATAAAGTGACTATCTCAGGTCCATTTGGTGAGTTCTTTGCAAAAGATACTGACGCTGAAATGGTATTCGTAGGTGGTGGTGCTGGTATGGCGCCAATGCGTTCACATATCTTTGACCAACTTAAGCGCTTAAACTCTAAGCGTAAGATGAGCTTCTGGTATGGTGCACGTTCTAAGCGTGAAATGTTCTATGTAGAAGACTTTGACGGCCTAGCAGCTGAAAACGATAACTTCGTATGGCATACAGCACTTTCAGATCCACAACCTGAAGATAACTGGGAAGGCTACACTGGCTTTATCCATAACGTGTTATTTGAGAACTATCTTAAAGATCACGAAGCGCCGGAAGATTGTGAGTTCTACATGTGTGGTCCTCCAATGATGAACGCCGCAGTTATCACTATGTTGAAAGACTTAGGTGTTGAAGACGAAAATATCTTACTAGATGATTTCGGTGGCTAACACTGATACCAAAACACGTTAGTTTTGGTTAGAATATCAGCCTCGTAGCAATGTTTGTTACGAGGTTTTTTTTATTTCAAATTTTAAGTAGGCTGCCATGAATAAAGTATTTCACCCGCAGGCACTCGTTGCCTTTTTGTTTATTTTTCTCACTCTATTCATATCAGGTTGTGGCCAAAGTGATGAGCCTAAAGAGCTTTACCTTGAAGGTAGAACCATGGGGACAACATACAATATTAAGGTTTTTGCAAAACAAGACAAGTTGGACTCGCTTAATTTACTTCCTGAGGTAGAACAATTGCTAAAAGGCGTGAATCAATCTATGTCGACCTATATTAAAGATTCAGAGATAAATAACTTTAATCGCATACCTGCAGGCCAAGTCATGCCGATTAGCGCTGATTTTAGAGCGGTTGTCGCAGAGTCTATTCGCTTAGGTGAGTCGACAAAAACGTTAGATGTCACCATGGGTCCATTAATTGATTTATGGGGGTTTGGTCCTGATAAAAAGCCAACTAAACGCCCAGCGGACGAAGAATTAGCTAACATGATAGCTAAAATAGGTGTAGATAAATTAACACTGACTGAGCAGGGGTTAGCAAAAACGATTGATGGCTTAGAGCTTTCGTTTTCTGCGACAGCTAAAGGGTATGGCATTGATAAAGTAGCAGAGCTGCTAGAAAGTCACGGATTAACAGATTATATGGTTGAAATAGGTGGTGAGCTGCGTATTTCTGGTAAAAAGCCTAATGAAAAGAATTGGCGCATAGCGATTGAACAGCCGGATGCTGAGCCTGGTACGCGCCAAGTGCACCTTATTTTAGCGCCAGGTAACAATGGCATGGCGACATCGGGTGATTACCGAATATTTTATGAAATGGATGGTGAGACTTACAGTCATTTGATTGATCCCGTTACAGGTATGCCAACTCGCCATGATCTTGTATCAGTAACTGTATTGCACCCATCAGCAATGACAGCCGATGGCCTTGCTACTGCATTGACTATTATGGGTATGGATAAAGCCCAAGCGTATGCAGAAAAAAATGATTTAGCGGTCTATCTTATTGCTAAATCGAAGGATGGTTTAGTGACTTATTCGAGCCCAGCATTTAAACCCTATTTGTAGACAAACGCAAAGCGGTTTATAATGCATTCAGCTTGGCTACGTTAGCCAAGCACATTTTTATTGCTGAACAATAGGGGCTAAGCAATGTCACTTTTTCTTCTTACTTTTGGTTTACTTATATTAATTGTCGCAGCAATGGCCATTGGCATGATCATGCAGAAAAAATCTATGGCGAGCAGCTGTGGTGGCCTAGGCTCAGTAGGTATTGACAAAGCCTGCGATTGTGACGACCCATGTGACAAGCGTAAAAAGCGCATGGCAAAAGAGCAAATTTGGAAAGAAAACCAAATTTTATAAGCTCGATAGACTAGAGTAAAAAGCGCCTCTTTTAAAACCGGCGCTTTTTTTGTATCTTTTTAGAGTCAGGGTCCATGAAACCATTTTCAACTAAAGTGTACTTTTTACGTCACGGTGAGCTTGAACAGCAAAATGTATTAGCTGGGCGCAGCGACTTTGAGTTGAGTAAAAAAGGTGTTCAGCAGTTAGAAGCTGCAGTTGCAGGGCTTTGCGATATCACGACTGTAACAAGCTCTCCTCTAAAGCGTTGTAGGCAATTTGCTCAACAGTTTGCTGATACTCGGCAACTCCCATTCAATATAGACAGTGCAATTGCTGAGTATGATTTTGGTGATTGGGACGGACAAAGTTATGAAGACCTTTGGCAACAAGGCAGCTCACCGACAATCGGAGAGTTCTGGCAAAACCCTTGGCATATCACTCCCCCCAATGGCGAATCTATGAACGCGTTTTATAGCCGAGTTGAAACGTGGTGGCAACAATTATTAGCGGTGATCAGCACACAAAACACAGGGCCTCACTTGGTCATAACCCACGCTGGCGTTATTAAACAACTGTTAGCTATTTTATGTCAGCTTCCTCGTGAATCGCTTATTAGCCAAAATGTGTTTTCAATCTCTTATGCAGGTCTTATTTGTGTTGATGTTTTCATTGATGAACAAGGTGAAGCTTGGCCTAAAATTGTTTTCTAAGCTGTTTTTAGCCATCTAGAAAGATATTAATTGAAATATAAACTCACCCGCTCATAATAGAGGGGTATTTAGGAATGAGGTGTAAGTCCTCAACTGTTCCCGCAACTGTAAGTCACAACCGTGATAAGTCAGATACTAAATACGTATAACTTATTTTATTCATTGAGCGGGTAAACTCACCTTCTACACAAGCACTTTGCTTGTGTTTATTGCGTTGGGTTTTGCGCGTGCTAGCAGAGATAAACATTGCAGACACCAACAGCGCTTCTCACAGTCGACGATTTATCATGGACTGTTGCTAATACACCTATTCTAAAAAAAATAAACATCAGCATTGAGCAAGGCCAGTTTATTGGTTTGCTTGGCCCTAATGGTGCGGGTAAGTCGAGTTTATTGCGCTGTCTTTATCGGTTTAACAAACCAAGCACCGGTCAAGTGCTCCTTGGCTCACATGATATTTGGCAATTAAGTGCGGATAATTTTGCCAAGCAAGTTGCCGTGGTTTTACAAGAAACTCCCTCACAATTTAATCTATCTTTGTATGATGTAGTAAGCTTGGGGCTTACCCCGCATAAACGCCTTTTTAGTGGTACTACACAAAGTGATAAGCAGCTAATTCAACAAGCGATAAAACAAGTAGGATTAACTGAGCACACTAACCAAACGTTTGACTCGCTCTCTGGTGGTGAAAAGCAACGAGCTTTAATTGCCCGTGCCATAGTGCAAAAGCCACAGCTATTGATTATGGATGAACCAACAAGCCATTTGGATGTTAAATATCAAATTCAATTAATGGAGTTAGCTAAATCACTCGGGGTAACTGTGTTGGCATCGTTTCATGATTTAAATTTAGCGGCCAGTATGTGCGATGAGCTATTGGTAATCAATCACGGTGAAATCGTTGCATCAGGCACTCCTGAGCAGGTTATAACAGAGAGTATGCTCAGCGATGTATTTGGCGTGTGCGCTCAAATATCTCGCCACCCGCAAAGTAAAGCGCAATTCATTCCGCATATAACGTATTTTTATGGTTATCAATCAGGAGAGCTTAATGCATCTGAAAAATAACCTGTTATTACCGTTAACCATTGTATTAAGTGTACTGAGTATTTTTGCAGCATTGAGCTTTGGTCCAGCCCCCAGTAAGTTTGTTGATGTTTATTACAGCGTAATTGGTCAGTGGCTTGGTCAAGGGAGCGACTCGTTTATTGAGCGAATAATTTGGCAGCTACGTTTGCCACGTACGTTACTGGCGTTTTTAGCAGGCTCAGGATTAGCCATTGCAGGACTGATTTTACAAACCGTAACCCGAAACCCCTTAGCTGATCCTTATTTATTTGGTATTTCATCTGGGGCTTCATTTGGGGTGGTGTGTTTTATTACTTTCACCGGTATCAGTGCTGGCTTTTCAATGTCGCTAGCTGCCTTTGTGGGTAGCATGTTGACCATGTTTTTACTGGTCTTTATTGCTGGGCGTAGAGGCTCAGCTCAGGTTGAAACAATGCTATTAGCAGGGGTTGCACTGTCGTTTCTATTCAGCGCATTTACCAGCTTACTGCTTTATTTTAGCGATCCACAAGCTATCACCGCGATTTTATTTTGGACCTTAGGCAGCTTTGCAAGGGCGCAGTGGCAAGCACTTTGGTTGCCTGCTTTAGTCATCCTCAGTTGTATGGTTTTATTAATGAGTTTTAGGCGTCAACTCAACGCCATGTTGTTAGGCGATGAAAGTGCGGCGACCTTGGGTATTCCTGTACAGCGCTTTCGCTTATTAATGTTGCTGTTAAGTTCGTTAATAACCGCGCTCTTAGTAGCGCTTTGCGGCGGTATTGGTTTTGTCGGGCTGATGATACCTCATATAGTGCGTTTTTTCGTATCCCAAGGAACTTTAACAGGCCTTGCGATGACAGCACTCGTTGGTGGTACATTTATGGTCTGGGTAGATGTGCTCTCGCGTATTGTGATGAGCAATCAAGAGCTGCCAATAGGGGTGATCACCTCGGCTATAGGTAGTGTGTTCTTTTTATCTTTACTGTGCTTTCGTAAAAAGGTGTATCAATAATGTATTCTATTAAACCGCTCAACACGCAATTCGAAACGCTTATAAGTGATAAAATTAATCACAAAACAAAACCGCTTGGGGCTCTGGGCTTACTTGAGCCACTGGCTCAGCAATTGGTGAGTATTTTTAGCCAAGGTATAACTACACAAAGTGCTTTTTTAGATTTTCAACCAGCGATAAACCAGCCCACATTAATCGTGTTTGCGGGCGACCATGGTGTTGCAGCGCAAGGTGTGTCTATTGCCCCTAGTGAAGTTACTGCACAAATGGTTGCTAATTTTGCTGCGGGCGGTGCGGCAATTAATGTGTTTTGCACTCAGTTAGGCTGGCAGCTAGAAGTGGCTGATTGCGGTACTTTAACTAAAGTGCCCAACGCGCGCATTCGTGATTGCCGTTTAGGGCATATCACCGAGCCGCTAAATCAACACATGGCTATGAGTATTGAGCAGGTACAGCAAGGGTTTAGTAATGCAAAGCAACTTGTATTAGAGCTGAAAAAGAGTGGCTGTAACACCTTAGCCTTTGGTGAGATGGGCATAGGTAATACCACTAGCGCAGCCGCTATTATGGCGGCGATGCTTAAACTCCCTGCCAGCGAATGCGTGGGTAAAGGTACCGGCGTAAGCGATGAGGTGATTGCGCGTAAAGTAAAAGTTGTGGAGCAAGCACTGCTCTTACACAAAACTCAGCTAGATGATCCTATTTCCATGCTTGCAGCGCTTGGTGGCTTTGAAATTGTGCATATTGTGGGCGCTATGCTTAGCGCTGCTGAGCAACAAATGGCGGTACTGGTTGATGGCTTTATTTGTAACGCCGCAGCTTTAGTTGCGATAGCAATTAACCCCAATGTAAAAGCCTATTTAATTTTTGCCCATAGCTCAAATGAGCAAGGCCATAGCAAAATGCTAGCCCATTTAAAGGTTAGGCCATTACTACAATTAGATTTGCGCTTAGGGGAGGGCACCGGCGCTGCATTGAGCTTAACCCTGCTACAAAGTGCACTGGGTTTTTATAATAAAATGGCAAGTTTTGCCGACGCTGCTGTAGATGATGTGGTGTAAGTGATGTCCCAAGCGCAAACAAATATTACGCAATGGCAATTGCTACAATTAGCGATTAGCTTTTTAACCCGCATCCCGGTAAAGCTTCGCTTTGAGGTAACATCGCAGCACTTAAATCAAGCCAGTCGTTACTTTGCGTTAGTAGGCTTAGGGCTTGGTTTAGCACATGCTTTGCTGTTTTATTGTCTGCAATTTATATTACCTGCTTCAATGTGTGTGCTGTTAGTGATGGCGCTGAGCCTGCTTATGACTGGTGCGTTTCATGAAGATGGCTGGGCTGATGTATGGGATGGCTTTGGTGGTGGCTGGCAGGTATCGCAAAAGTTAAATATCATGAAAGACAGTCGTTTAGGTACGTATGGCGCGGCGGCACTTATTATTATATTGATGCTGAAGTATCAAGGTTTAGTGATATTAAGCGTTGATAGCGGTGTGATGTTATTTGCTATCATTGCAGGACAATGCTTAAGCCGTGTCGTTGCGACCAGTATCATTTTTAGCATGGAGTATGTCAGCGAAGATGCCTGCGCAAAAGTAAAACCATTGGCTATGCACTTATCTAAAACCAGCTTAGTCACTTTATTATTAACGGCAGCACTTTTATTTAGCACTACGTTGATTTTCCAGCTTGTCACGTGGCAGGCATTAGTAATAATAACCCTGACTTTAGTATTCGTACGTATGATGGTTATGCATTGGTTTAAACGCCAATTAGGCGGTTATACCGGTGATTGTTTAGGGGCAGCGCAGCAGCTTAGTGAGGTGAGTATTTATATAATCCTCATTGGTATAATGACGAGTAGCGCACAATGAAAGCTAAACATACTTTAATACTCGGTGGTGCCCGCAGTGGTAAAAGTCGCTTTGCTGAGCAATTAGCAGCAAACAGCCAACAATCAGTAGTATACATCGCTACTGCACAAGGCCATGATGATGAAATGCAAGCACGTATTCATCGTCATCAGCAGCAGCGCCCAGCACACTGGCAGTTAATTGAAGAGCCAATAGCGCTTGCAGACACCTTACTTACCCATAGCAAAACTGATAACTGTATTTTAGTAGATTGCCTTACACTGTGGCTTAGTAACTGTTTATGCCATGATGAGAACTGCTGGGCGCAGCAAAAACAGGCCTTGCTTGGAGTTCTGAGCGAGCTCCCTGGACAGGTTGTTTTTGTCAGTAACGAAGTTGGGCACGGCATTGTGCCGCTTGGGCAATTAAGCCGTGACTTTGTGGATGAGTCAGGCTGGTTACATCAAGCAATGGCTGCAAAGGTTGCTCGGGTTGAATTTATAATGGCAGGCTTGCCGCTCACTTTAAAAAGTAACTAATGATGAAAACAATAATGATCCAAGGCACCACATCAGATGCCGGTAAAAGTACATTGGTTGCAGCTTTGTGCCGAGTGTTTGCCGAGCAAGGAATAAGTGTTG
>Ga0115572_10002193_pt1 | contig 15677 bp, 12 predicted proteins | sample COGITO_mtgs_1206_FD_88681 | JGI IMG/M metagenome (GOLD analysis project Ga0115572, IMG submission 88681) | Pelagic marine microbial communities from North Sea - COGITO_mtgs_120607 | ecosystem: Environmental > Aquatic > Marine > Epipelagic | place: Germany:Helgoland, sampling site Kabeltonne... | reverse complement strand
CCGCTTCAGCTACTCCTCGTGCGAGGACGAGAGCAAACACGCGTGGGACGTGGACGCCGAGGACGGCGAGGACAAGCTGGCGGCGCTGCCGTTTAAAGGGCTCGTGCCCTACTTCACCAAGTACGCGCACCCCAACCTGCCGATCGCCGTGACGCACCTCATGCGCGAGCACGGCGTCAAGGTCACCTGCTCCAAGACCGTGATCGACGACAACGACCCCTTCTGGACCACGGGCCACGTGAGCGACGAGAACTACGCCGAGATCGTCGGGCTGACGGCCGGGCTCATCCTCACGCCCATCGGCCACATCGAGCAGCTGCTCTCGGCGGGGCTCGCCTGCGTGTACAAGAACGGCGCCAAGGCCAAGGGTCCCACCAAGGAGCGGCCGCACTTCCACTCGGTGGGCTACCTGCCGCCGCACGACCTCCAAGTCTGGTTCAAGTTTGAGGGCCAGCGGGTCTGCCTCCAGCTCATGGACTGGAAGGACCAAGGCCCGGGCGGGCTCGCCATCCACATGGCCGCGGGGTCCGAGTGAGAAGGGCGTTGGGCCGCACGCGAGTGTGTAACCGCGTGCCGTGTGTTGTAAGCCAAGACCGAGCGGTCGCGGTCGTCTCCGTGTTTGTAAGACCACCGACTTTTTGCATTCCGAACACCCAATGGACAAGGGTCTCGACGATCCCGACAAACGGCTGGTGCCGCGCTACTCCCTCGACGACGAGAACGTGATCAAGTGCTACCTCAACGGCGCGCTCGACTCGCACGACTTCGACGATGACTTCAAGCTGAACATCCGGCCGAGCGGCACGCGCGCGACGATGCTGCCCTACGAGTGCCAGCGGCTCGAGTTCCGGCCGGCGCTCGCGCCGCTCGTGGGGTCGCCCGCCGCCGCCGCCGAGGCGCCGGCGGCGCCCAAGTGTTCACCACCGGCGCCGCCGGCGGCGCCGCCGGCGCCCTCCGCCGAGGTCGTCGCGCGCGTGCTCGGCGCCGAGATCAAGGCGCTGGAGGCGGTGATCGCCGCGCAAGCCATCACGATCGCCAAGCGCGACATCGAGATCGTGCGGGTCCGCACGACCAAGCGACTGCTCGAAAACGTGGTGGGCAGCTTCTGTGCCTACTACAGGCACGTGAATGCGCACCTGTTCAAGTAAGGTTTCCGGCGAGTCGCAAACAATAAGGATTTTTTTTGCGCCTTGTAGCTAGGCGAGTGGTCGGCCGGCCGCTCCCGGATGTCGCTCCGTCCGTCGTCCCTGTTCGACGAGCGGCCGGTTTGCCACCGCGGGTCCCTGTTTGGGGCGGCCATCGGCACGCCCGAGGGGGGGCTGTGGCGGCCGTTCGCCGTCTCGCCTCCCCGGACCCCGCCCACGGACGCGCAGTCGTACGAGCAGCTGCCGCCGGAGTTCCAGCTCTCGCCGCCCACGCCGGCCGTGCCGACGTGCCACCAGCTCGACTCAATCTTCCCCTCGTGGAAGCACGACCTGCGCAGCGCCGTGCTGGTGACCTTTGCGCAGAGCGCGGACGCGCTGACGCTCCGCGCCTCGCCGCGCCTGGAGTGCGTCAACGCCGTGCACCCGACGGTCGTCGCCGCCGACGGCGTCGCGTGGCGGCCGATGGCGTGCGAGGCCACGGGCGCACGGGGGCACGTGTACACGCTCTCGCTGCACGGGAGGCCCACCTGCCGCATCGAGGCGACCATCGTCGACGACGCGATCGCGCGCCTCGTGGTCGTGCAGCCCGAGTACAGCGCCCTCTCGGTGGCGGCCAACGTGGTGGCCCCCAGCTCACTGCTCGTGTACGACGACGTGCGCGCGCACACGGAGGCGCTTCGCCAGCTGCGCGCGACGCTGCAGGCGCGCGCGGACGTGGGGTACGTGCCGGTGCAGGAGCTCGTGGCGACGCGCGCGCTCGACGACCTCGTGCTCGCGACCGACCACACGCCGGAGGCCGGCGTGGCGCGACGGCACTGGAAGGAGGTCAAGATGCTGCTGATGACGCTGTCCAGCGCGACCGCGGACTGCATAGACGCGTACACGCGGAGCGAGTTTGGGCGCATAGGGCAAACGCCCGTAGACGTGGAGGCGTGGAGGCGCGTTGTGTAAGAGCCCCCATTCGCTAGTCTGAAACGCGCGGTTCTCCGCAAGGCGGGTGAGTGGGTGGGTATATGCGTCAATGGCCTCGAGGACGGCGGCCAGCCTCTTCACGCTCCTGGGCGGCGGGCTGTGGCTCCTGGACGACAGCAAGCCGATCGTGGCCGTGAACGAGGGCGCGGGCCTCATGTCGGCGTGGCCGAGCGAGGCGGTCGGCGGCAGCTCGCTGCCGCCCGAGTGCAGCTTCTGGAACCAGAGCGTGATCTTTAGCAGCGAGATGTGCTCCCTGTTTGTGGTGAACCGGGCGGCGGCGGCGTACAGGCCGGCGGTCGCGCGCGCGCTCCGGTGCACGGCGGCCTACGGCGTCGAGTGCGTGCTGTCGCCCGAGATAGGGCTCGCGATGCCCGCGGCGTTTCTGTACGACTACAAGACGTCCGTCACGCGCATGCTCATCGCGCCCAAGCTGCTGCCGTCCGAGTCGGAGCAGGTGCACGTGCGCGTGAGCCCGCCCGACTCGGACGGCATCACGCAGACCCGGACGCTCGTGCTCAACCAGACGGTCCGGGTCGAGTACCTGGACGGCGAGACCAAGTCGCTGGGCAGCGAGCACCTCTCGGCGAACGAGGCGTTCTGCGTGCAGCTCCTGAGGCAGGCGTTCGAACCGGCGTGCTGGGCCGCCTTGGATTGACGCGCTCACGCTAGTTCTGCAACTTGTGCTCGTGCCCGCATCGCCTGCGCGGGGCGATGGCGCGCACGCGCAGACAGGTCGTGGAGGCCGAGGGGTGCGAGGTGCTGGAGCGAGTCAAGGCCCGCGTGGCCGACGCGTGCGCCGACCTCGTGCAGACGGCGCTCAAGGGCGAGGTGCAGACGTTTGTGAGTCCTGACCACACCGTGGGTGAGCACTTCCCGGGCAGGCAGCCGCCCACAACGCAGCTGTCGTTGTTCGAGACGGGGTTCAAGCGCAAGGCGGGGCAGCGCTCGCTCTTTGAGGCGGGGTTTGTAAGAAAGCGGCGCAAGGAGCTTGTGGGGGATTTGTGAGTGTGCGCATTTGTAACATGTGCGTGTGAGAGGGGGGGTCGTCTAATACCAGTTTGCAGCTTTTGCGCAAGCGTGACGTTCCGTACAGCAGATGGCCCTCGTTTGTAACGGCACCGAGTTGGAGCGCACGGGCGGGTCGGACACGGAGGAGTCGGACAGCGAGCAGCCCCTGCGTGGGACCGAGCAAGTCGTGGCCATTCTCGGCGTGAACAGGGGGCGCCCGCCGCCACCGCTGCCCGTCGAGGCGAAGCACGCACGCGCCACGGCCTCGGCGGTGCTGCAGCACGTCCGCTCGACCCCTGCGGAAAAGCGCACGGTCGCGTACGAGCACGCGCTGAGAACGCCGATTGTGGCGCTCACGGTGGAGGGGTGGGTCGATCAACAACTCGACGACCGGCGCACTGAGCGCACGATGCGGCTCGCCTTCTGCTTTGCGCTCAACCCGCGCCGCTCGAACATCTGGGTTGCCAAGAAGGCAAGGGGGAATCTTCAATCGGCGAGCGCTGCCAAGGGGATGGCGCTCCACCTGCGTTGCCACCCGTTCACGCGCTCCGACGCGCAGCACGCGTGCGACGCGCTCCCGTACTACTGCAAGCATCGCGAGGCGCGCAACCTCGCGCGCGCGCTCATGAGGGAGCGCGCGGCGTGTGGCTCGGACGCGCTGGACGCTGCGGTCGTGTTGGTGGGGTTTCACAGTGTGGTGCGGCACTTTGGTGCGCATCGCTATCGGTTTCCCGTTAAGTAAGCGCCCCTGTCGCTCAAAGCGATGGAGCTGAACAGCAAGACCAAGATGGCGGAGGTCGCCAAGATGAAGGAAGCCGAGAAGGCCATGGCCGCCAGGATCGACAAGCTGGTGTCCAACGGCGACCTGGAGGACGAGGCGCAGCGGCGCGGGTGCGGTGGTGGCTGCTTTCCATTCTTCAGGCGAGGCAACAGCCGCGTGTCGCAGGACCAGGGGCTCGAGGTGGCGGTGTTTGGGAAGAGCGCGGCGGGCGGCAGCGCGGCGAGCGCGAACGCGCGTCTGGAGAAGGCGGCCGAGCAGATGGAGACCCACGCCGAGGGCCTCTACGCCAAGGCGGGCGCGGCTCGCGCCAAGGCCAAGGCGATGATGGCGCAGGGGAAGAAGCAGGAGGCCATGGGTGCGCTCAAAAGAGCCAAGGCGCTGGAGAAGCAGGCGGAGGCGGCCGCGAGCACGCACGCCGCCATCGAGCAGCAGAAGGACATGCTCGAATCGTCGGCCCTGCAACGAGAGGTCGCCACCGCGCTCTCGGCCTCGATCGCCACGACGAAGAAGAAGACTCGCGGGCTGTTGGAGAAGGCGGAGCGCGCGGTGGACGGCAGCGCGGAGCTTCGCGACGCGGCGGACGAGATCTCCGAGGTCATGGGCGGCCTCAACACGAACGACCAGTTCGACGAGGACGACCTGCTCGAGGAGCTCGAGCTCATGCAACGGGAGGTGGAGGAGACGGCCACGTCCGAGGACGCCGTGCTGGCCTCGGCCGAGGTGGAGCCGCAGGCCATCGTGGTGGGCATCGACCCCGCGCTATACCCATCGGCGCCCAAGGTGAAGAGGGAAGCCAAGCAGAAGCTGCTTGCCGCGGACTCGGCTGCGGAGCAGTAGTGGTGCCCGCCGGTGCTCGTGAGCGCGTGTGCACGGTGCGTGCGTCTAGGCCGCGTGAAGGCGTCGTGAAGGGGGTGTTAAGGGGGTGTTAACTAGGGGACATTCGTGCCGGAGGCGGCGCCCCGATCGCGCCTTCCCGCCAAGGCCGCCTTGGGGCCCTATAAGGGTAGGGAAGAGGCGAGCGGCCTCCCTAGCGTGCGAAGGTACGCTGCTTACACCCCGTGCCGGCAGTGGCGTTCCGAACACCCGGTGGCCCTTGCCAAGCTCGCCAAGGTCACACCTGGCGGGGGCCCCTGTAGGGTAGAGGCGACAGCAAGTCGCAGTGCTCGTGCGTCGCTGTACGCTGCTTCCCCCCCCCCACGCCGACAGTGGCGTTCCGAACACGCCTTCCCGCCAACCCCGCCTTGGGGCCCTATAAGGGTAAGGAAGAGGGGAGCGGCCTCCCTAGGGTGTTAAGGTACGCTGCTTCCCCCCCACGCCGACAGTGGCGTTCCGAACAGGAGGGTGGGGGGGCCTAAGGGGGGGGGCTCCGGTTGCGTTCCGGACAGGCGCCGGCGCGGTTACAATTTCCATGATTGTAACGCCTCCTTGGTGAAGGGCTCTGCAACTTGTACCCCTAACCAGGAGGACACAAACCAAGCGCTTGTGATACCGATGGCTCGCGCGATGAGTATCATCGCGACGATCAAGAATATCGAGGAGAATGAGCGGGCACGCCCGTGGGCGATCGCGGCGGCGCGGTGCGAGAACGGGCACAGCCCGCGCCCGTTCACGGGGATCGACGCGGAAGACGGAAAGGATTTGGTGACGTGGGAGGGCGGCGTGCCCAAGTGGAGGCCTGTTTCGAAGAAGTGCACCAAGGGGTGCCGGCACCCGAAGTGCGTGCTCGAGCAAAGCGGCAACCCTAAGAACCCGGGCGAGTTCTGCGGGAGCCGGTGCGGCATCGTGCACAACAACTTCACGGTCGAAAGCCACATGCCGCGCGTCTTTGACGACGACTCGCCCGAGGCGGCGGCGGCCAAGGTCTTTGCCGAGGAGGACGCCGAGCTGCGGCGGCGGGAGCTGGTGACGATCGTGGCGCACGACCTCCCCGGCCAAAGCGAGGAGGTCGTGTGGACCGCCAACAACCGGTACAACCAATGCCAAATGTTCCTTCCCTTCCTCGAGGACGGCGAGGGCGGGCGGCCTGGCGGCTTCTGGCTCTGGCGACCGGAGGTGGACACGGCCAAGGTCGCGCTGCGCGCGATCTGCGTGGAGTGGGGCAAGGGCGGTTGCGACGAGACGAACAAGGGCAACCCGCTGATCTGGACGATCGCGATCACGCTGCAACTCGTGGCGCGGCGCGAGTCCGGCTTTGCGGTCGCCACCAAGGAGCTGCAAAGCTTCGTGACGCTCAAGGGGCTCTACGAGCACCTGGCCCAATACGCGAGCGAAACGCGCGTCACCGACGAGTCGACGTTCTCGGCCACCGGCGTCCGGGGCAAGGCGGAGCGCGAGGCCGCTCGCCTCCTCAACGACGTCCGCCGCCGCTCCACGCGCGTCGACTCCCTTGGCAAGACGCCGCACATGCGCTACGAGAAGCTGCTCGTGGTGCACAAGCTGCTCATCAAGGCGAAGGTGTGGGACGGCGAGGGCCTCAACGCGCACGTGCTCAAGATGCGCAAGCCGGGGCTCATCCTCTCGCAACGCGCGGGCGCCAACTTGTCGCCCAAGTACGTGGCGCTCGGCAAGGCGGCGGGCGGGCTGATCGTCACCCAGCCCATGTCCGAGACGGACACGGGGGACGACGAGTCGGAGTCGGAGGCGGAGGCGGACCCGGCCGTGGCCGCGGCCATGGCGGCGGCGGGTGCCCAGCCCTCGGCCGAGCAACGCCACCGCAAGCGCGCGCGCAAGATGCTGGAAAGGAAGGCGGCCAAGGTCGCGCGCAACCCGACCAACCCGGAGAGCGTCGGCGCGGAGACGGACCCCATGGCCGACGTCCGCGCTGGCGACGAGCGGGCTGCCGAGGCTGGCGAGTCTTCATCGGCGCCCGCGCCCGCGCCCGTGGCCGCGCCCGTGGCGGCGGCCGCGCCCGCTCCGTCGCGCCCCTCCTTCGTCGTGCCTCCCTTTGACGCCTCCATGCGCAAGCTGACCCCCGAGGAGATCCAATGGTACGCGGACCGCGGGTGCCGAGTGGACGAGGACGGCGACACCCTGGAGCCCGAGGGGGGCTTGGTGTCGTGCGGCGTCGGGCCGTTCCACCCGAACGCCGGCAAGGTCCGGGCGGCGCGCAAGGCCGCGCCCGCGCCGGCGGCCTCGTCGTCCGCGCTGCCGCCGCCACCGCCGCTCACGCCGGTGGTGTCCTCGGCGGAGCTCGATGTGCTGGCGCCCTTGCTGGCCCACTCGCCGCTCGAGGAGCTGCTGGTGAAGATCGCCAAGAAGAAGAGCTTCATCGAGCAACTCGTCGAGCACGACCAAGTGGACACGCCGCTCTACCGGGACGCGGTGGAGTCGCTGCACCAACTCACGCTGGCCAAGAACGAGCTGACGGACCCCGGTCCGGCGCACGACCCGGCGCGCGCCTGCGACTCGCCCTCGCTCTCGAGCGCGTCGATCGCGGAGCTGCAAGCGGCCCTCGACGACGCGCTCGACGAGGAGGAGGACGACGCCGAGGTCCCCGAGGAGGACGACGACGCTGAGGTCCCCGAGGACTTTGGGCTCAACGAGGCGGAGGCCGACGCGCTGTGCGCCGACGCGAAGGCGACGGCGGCGGAGGAGGCCGAGTGGGACGCGGCGTTTGCGGCGGCGATGGCGACGGCGGAGAGCGTGGCGGTGGTCCCGCCCTTGGGCGGGCCGCCCCCGTCCGCCTCCGCGCCGGCCCTCATGGCGGCCATCGAGGCGCCCAAGACCCTGAGGGTCAAGCCCGCGGGCCGCCGCCTGACCGACGGGCAGCTGTCGCGCCTGACGGCGTACGAGTTCTTCAAGTCGTACAACTACGTGAACGCCGCCACCGCCGCCAAGCAAGAGGCGACGCGCCTCAAGTGGAAGGCGCTGCGGAAGGTGTACACGGGCCGGCTCGAGGCGCGGGCGGAGAAGGCGGGCCTGCTGATCAAGAAGAGGGCCGACGCCAACAAGGTGCGCGCGGACAAGCGCGCCGAGCGCGCGGACAAGGCGGCGGAGCGGCGCGAGAACTGGAAGGAGGGGCGCGGCTTCAACCAAATGCTGACCCTGGGCGCCAAGAAGGAGAAGGCGGAGGCGGACGCCGAGAAGGGCAAGCTCGAGCGCGCCGGGTACATCGTGCCGCACGACGCGGTGACCGACCGGAAGAGCCAAGCGATTCCCAAGTTCTCGATTGGCGTGATCGAGTCCACCTTCAAGCCCACCATCCACATCACCAAGGCCCAGCTCGAGAAGCTCGAGCCGGCCGAGGCGGAGGTGGTGGAGGTGGACGACCCCAAGGACGCGGTGAGGGTCAAGTTGGCGGGCAAGAAGCGCGTGCACGAGAAGCGCGCGGAGCCGGAGTTGGAGGACGAGCCGCCGCGCAAGAGCCGCGCCGAGCGCGCGGCGGCGCGGTTGGGGGCCGCCGGATCGCTCATTTGAGCGCCGCGGCGGACGCGTGGTTCGTGTGATAGGTCGTGTGGTAGTTTGTGCCGTGCCGTGTTTTGTTGCATAACAATGCTACTTCGCGAGGGGCGGGGGGGGGTTGGGGGTTGGGGCAGGGTGGGGTGGATTGGGCAGGGAAACGCCAAGGATCTCGACGGCGGCCAAGCAGACGGCCCGTACAGGGACGAAGCTAAGCAGGGGGAGTGGCCTGATCAACCACTGAGCCTAGCCCGCTCCTACCACCACCCGCTTGGCCCGGAGAGCTCTACCGAGATCCTCAAGATGGCGGCCGCGTGGCGGGCAACGCGTGGCGAAGGAACGTTGTGCGCGCGGTGTATCCCGTCGGTCGTCCACGCGTGTTGTGTAATCGCGTAAGAAAAAATGGTTCGTTACACAAATCACTTTGCATCTTTTGCGCGAGAGAGGGGCAACAACGCGAGCGCCAGCACCCAAGTGCGTCCGCGCCCTTGCGCCCACCGCGAGCCGATTCTCGCGTTCCGAACAGCCCCGAGCCGCGCGTTACACACTTTGTAACACCCCTTCCGCCCTTCCCCCTCCCACGCAACCGGCTGACCCGACACAAACCGTGTCCGTGGCACAGGACGCGTCGGCACCCATGGGCGACAACTCGCGCCCCAGCTGCTTGATGCAGCCCGTCACCCTCGGCGACAACACCGTCGAGGCGCAATACGAAGAGATCACGCCGTACTCGGCGTTCAAGGAGATCGCCGACAACGCCAACGGCATCGCGCACGCCACGCGCCACGACGGCGGTCCGACGCAAGTTGGCGTGCTCGCGTACACGAAGCCCATCACGACGCGCAAGGCGGGCGAGGCGGAACAGCGCGGCCACATGCTGGTGTACGCAACGGAGACCAAGTTCGACCTCGAGATGTGGAAGAACTGCCTGCGCCGCGTCGACCCCAAGAAGGACGCGAGCCGCTCCCACCTCGCGTCGGTGCACGGCATGGGCACCTCCAACGCGACCATCGGCCTGGGCAAGCCCGACTACTCGGGCCAATGCCTTCTGATCCGCCGCACCGCGCGCGACCCCTCCGACCCGATGGCGAAGCTCTACCCGTGCGACGTCAAGTGGCAACGCTTCGGCACGCACGCCAACGCGCAATACGCCAAAAAATTCAACGACCCGGGCACGCGCGCCACCGCCCAAGGCGACCTGCTGATCTACCCCGACGGCCGCTCGGACGCCAAGGTGCCCTTCATGGCCTCCTCCTGCGGCTACGGCGCCTATGTGCCGAAGAGCGCGAAGGAGTACAAGGAGAAGATGCAACTGCAATTCGTCGCGGGGACGATGGAGGACCTGCTGGACGACAGCCCCTTTGCGCTCAACGCCGAAACGGACCCGCACCCCCACGACCTGTGCGACGGGCTCATCGACGCGATGCACGGGACGCTCGACAATCTGGCGGACCTGAAGGGCGTGTCCAAGACGGCGATGCGCGCGAGCAACGTGGTGCTGTACTACTTCTTCCACGTGCGCGACGAGATCTGCACCGACCCCGACAACGGCGCGCTCACGGTGGGCGGAAAAGAGGCGTACAAGCTGCTCGCGAGCCAATACCTGCCGCACAACTGCCCGACGCGCGAGCTGCTCGCCGCCAAGGGCGCGCCGCTCCCCGACCCGACCCGCCTCAAGGTGCGCTTCGGCGCGAACGAGGTCGACTTTGGCGAGCACTGGCTGCTCCAAAACCGCTTCCCGCGGGACGCGAACGAGGAGAAGGGGACGCTTCCCTTCCGGCCCGTGAGCTACTCCGACATGCCGCTGGGCGTGTACGAGGGCGAGGGGTTCACCGTCGAGTCGTACATGGTCCACCCGCACGCCCTTTTGCGCCAAGAGAAGCACGAACCCAAGGTGGTCGTGCACTCGGGGAGCGGCCTGGCCATCGGTAGCGTCGACGACTTCACGCGCAACAGCCTGTTCAAGAACTCGCCCGGCATCACGCGCTGCATCACGGCGGCGCTCGACGTGCACAACAAGGTCATGGGCCCCAGCTCGATCTCCCACTGGTTGCCAAAGGAAAACTCCACCAGCGATGGCCACGCGCTCGTGACGGGCCTGAAGCGTCTGGTGCCCGAAGTGCACAAGTGGTCGGAGGACGAGTTTGCCGAGATCATGGACGCGCTCAAGACGATCGCCAGCATCCAAGCCCAGCTTGGTGGCGAGATCGATGACGCGGAGTCGGTGGCGGCGAAAGGGGGGGGGGCGGCGGCGAAGGCTGCATTATTGGCCAAGAAGAAGGCGGAGCTCACGAGGTTGAACGAGGAGGCCAAGAAGAAGTTCAAAGAGGACAAGGAAGCGTGGACCGAGGACAACCCGAACGCAACGCGGTCGGAGCGCTGCGAGAAGCTCTACGAGCTTAGCTGCCGCGCGGGCGGCAACCCGCTGCGGCGGGTGCTCTGCGCGCTCGGCTACATGCTGTGCACGGGCCACGGCATCACGCACGTCGTCGTCGTCCACAACGACGACCTGGCCGTGGACAAGCCCAAGACGTCCATCATGGGCCAGTCCGCCACGATGCTGAAGGTCATGGCCCGGCTGCCGCGCCTCAACAAGGAGATCGCGCTCGCTGAGATCAAGAAGATGGCGGACTGGCGCGCGGCCGACCTGGCCGTGGCTAAGGCGGCGGAGAAGGCGGCCAAGGAGAAGGCGGCCGCGGAGAGGGCGGCCGCGGAGGAGGAGCGGCGCGTCGGCCGCGAGAAGAAGGCCAAGGACACGGCCTCCAAGGCCAAGGCGGACACGAACAAGCGCATGAAGGAGGCGGGATGCCTCCCTCGGTCCGACGGGAGCGACACCGTCGTCTTCTGGTCGATCAAGTCAAGGTCAAAGGGCGAGGTGGAGGTGGGCCGCTTCATGAAGAAGGACGCCGAGGCGCAGCTGCGCGCGGGCACGCTGATCCTGGAGAGGGGCGCGGGCAAGGGCAAGGCCTTCATCTTCGCGGGCGCGGACCCGCGCAAGGGCACCCTCTTCAAGGGCAAGTCGCCCCACACCGAGATCGTCGTCAACCCCGACCAAGGCGCGGTCGCTGCGGCGATGGAGGCGGCGGCCAAGTCGCGCGTCCCTCCGGCGCGCGCGCGCCGCCGCAGCAGCGGTGACGGCGCGGGCTCTAGCACCGAGCCGCCCGGCGCCGCCGCTGCCAACCCCGAAGGTCGAGCGAAGGTGGGGGGGTCGGGCGCCGCGATGGACGTCGACTCGGCCGAGGTCGTGCCGCAGCCGGAGCTCAAGGAGCTTGGCGTGCGCCTCGACGACGACGACGAATTCTCGTTCTACGTCTTCGACACGCAGCCCGAGTACGTGAACAAGCTGCTGCGCGGCCACTCCAACCAAGTGATCATGCCGTTCATCGCGGCGACCCGATCCATGCCTCGCATCGTGGAGTGCTTCTCGGAAGAGGGTGGCCTCGAGATGGTCATTGGCAAGGCACAGCGCTGCCGGCTGCGCGTCGTCCCCGTGCTGTGCGCCTACAATGGGAGCAAGCGCGCGCAAACGGCGATGCCCGTGGACGTGACGATGCACAACGGCGTCAAGCTCGTCACGGTGTACCTCGACGTCGAGCACGCGCCCCATGGCGGGTCGCCCGACATCGTCAAAGGGGGCGACACGTACATCTACTGGGTCGCGGCGAAGGTGTCCCTTACCGCGTCGGAGGAGTACGCGCGGGCCCTGGCCGGCAGCAACCCTGGCAAGACCAAGGAGGTGCAAATGGCCATTTTTGGCCAAATGTGCATGCCCGCCGAGAACAAGGTGGCGAACCAATTCAAGGTGGCCTCCATCGACCTCGCCGGCGAGTCGTTCTCTCGCAAGCGCAAGGCCCCCGGCGACGACGCGGGAGGCTCCTCCTCGGTTTAGAGCGCCCGGTGGCCCTCTCCCCGGCGCCGGTCTGGTGGCACGTTGTGACGCGTGTTGTGACGCGTGTTGTGTGGTGTCTTGTTGTGGCGGAGGCGTGCGCTGTGTGCAATCTGGTGTAATACATCGAAGAAAGCTGTCGTGGAAGGGCGACGTGCCGCCGCCCCCGCGAGTCGTGTACAGCAACTCGTGAGTGCGTGTTTGAAGGGGGTGGGTGGGGTGTTGTGAACTAAACGACGCTTGTAACTTGTCTCTCACGCACACGCCTACTCCTGCCCGAGCGCGAGCGCCATCACCACCGCGCGCCACGAGGCGCCCTGCGCACGCGCGTCCTGCACGTCCCTGGCGATCGCGACCACGCTGTCCCGCGCATTGCCGTACACTGCGGCCGCTGCGCGAGGCGCGTCGCGCGCGATCGCGCGCAGGTTGCTCACGAGCATGTGGTACCGCAGCCACCGGTCTTGCTGGGGTATCGGCAGCGCGATGATCTGCAGAAACATGACAAGCGTGAGGCGGGCGGGATCGATCTCCCACCGGTGGCAGAACTCCTGGTGGGTGTACACCGCCCAGTCGTGGCGGCGATTGTCCGAAATTTGGATGCGCGTGGCCTGTGGCGTGCGCTCCAGGAGCACGAGGCGCCAATTGCGGCCTTCGTGCGGAGCAGCGGCAAGGTGCGCCTCCTCCACCAGCCCCGGGAACCCAGGGATTGGGTGGCGCAAATGGTAAACCCGGCGGTGTTGAACCGGCCGTGCAGGCCTCGGGGGCCGCGCCCCGTTGACGCGCTGGTACAGCTCGTCGATCTTCTTGTCCAAAAAGGGCTGCTTGCACAGCGGGCACGTGAGCGGGCCCGCGCGCACGACCTGTTGGTCAAACCAGCGCTGGAGGCACTTCTTGTGGAACGCGTGCCCGCACGAGCCCACCGAGTCCACCGCCACGATGACCTCCCTCGACTCGTCGTCTTCGGGAGACGGCTCGCTCAGCTCCGCAAAGCAGATCGCGCATTCGGCGCGCGAGGTGTTGAAGTTGGCGGGGATGCGCGCCAGCTCCGCCGGGGTGAGCCTGTCTTCGCGGTCGCCCCACGTGGGCAGCACCGCGTCGGTAGGCGCATTGCACGGCCGGCAAACCCCGTCGACGCGCAGCCCCGACAGCGAGGGCAGTAGCATGGTCGGTTACTAGGAAACTGCGCAACTAGTGATTATTTGTTCTACACAAACTCCAACAAGCAGTCGCACAGCCCCTCAAACCCGCGCAGGTTGCACAGCACGTGTGGCGCACCGTCCTTGCCGATCTTGTAGAGCATCCACCGCTTCTGGTCGGGGATGAGCGCCAGCCGCTTCACCCCCGGCGGCGGCGGCGTCGTCTCCAAGAAGGGCAGGCTCACGCGGCCCACGAAGGCGTCCTTCTTGCGGATGGGGTCCGCCCCCGCCTCCCCCCCTTGTCCCCAAGACACGCGCGCTAGACCCCCGATCGGCGGCTATCGTTGGCACGGGGAGCGACGCGCGTGGCACGCGCCATGCCGCGAACGGTGCGCAGCAAGGTGCGCATCGAGCTGTCGGCGCAGCAGGCGTGGCAGCTGCGCAACCACTTTGGGCTCGAGAAGCACATCGCGACGCTTCACATGCGCGCGCTGACTCTCCGCGAGGAGAACGTGCGCGACGAAGGAACGGAGGACGAGCAGCGGCACCGGGTCGTGCACTGCGAGCTCGTGGGCGATAACCACGTTGGCGCGAACGTGGTGGGCATCCGCTCGGCCGACCTGAGCAGCGACATCGTCACCAGCTTCTTCGTGCACCGGTTCGACGAGGCGCACGGCAGCGATTTCCGCGTGGAGATGGCGATGAAGCGACTGAACGTGTCCATCGCGGGGCACCAGTGGTGCCTGCCCGAGACGGAGACGAGCTGTACCCTGTGCACGACCGTCGAGGTGCACGTGCGCATGCCGGGGATCGGCGGGCTGGTCGAGATGCAGCTCGAACGGCGCATGCGCGCGAGCCACGCGGACTTCCCCAAGCACGGGATCGAGTACCTGCGCACGCACGCGGCGGATGCGGCCCCGAGCGCGACGGCGGCGGCGGCGGCGCCGCCGCCGCCGTCGCCCAAACGCGTGGAGGCGCTGGGTCCCGTGGTCTGCTCGTCCGAGGAGCCGTCCATCAGCTGGGGACGGCTCGCGTGGGCGCTCGTGGTCAGCGGCGCGTTTGGCCAGCTGTTCCGGACGCGACGGCACGCCGTGCTCGGGGGGCAGCGCCCGTGCGCCGATCACGCCGCGCCGGTGCGCTTGGGCCGGCGGCACGCGCGGCTGCTGCTCGCGTGTGGCTGCGCGAGCGAGGTGCTAGATACGGACGAGATCGTGGCGTAGGGCAACCAAGTAATTACTCACTGTCGCTTTCAAACACCAACGCGTCCTCACCACTCTCCTCACCCGCCTCCACCTCCTTCCCCATGGCCACCTCCAAAAACCGAGACACGGAGCGTTGCTCGCGGTTGGAGCTGTACCGCGTCTCCCTTTCCCCCCGCATGTTGAGGTGGCAGAACATGCCGTTGAGGTAGTGCACGCACCACTCCACGGACGCGGGGTCGTCGGCGAACGCGCGCTCGACCATCGGCGCGGAGTGGTCGTGCAGCGCGCAGTAGAGCTGGTTCGCGGCTTCGTGCTTTGTGGAGCTTCGGTACACGGTGGAGCAGACGCGCGCGTACAGCTGCGTCGGGAACGGGTAGACGCGCGACGCCATGACCTCGGGCGCGCGGCACGTGTCGATCACGAGTTGCGTCAGCTGGACGACGAAGGCGGTGCGCGTGTTTGGGGCGACTCCCGCACACAGTTGGAAGCCGCGGTGGCACCGCACCAGGCTGAGGTACGCGTCGTGGCTCCTATCGGCAAACTGCCGATTGACCAGCCGGAGCGCCAGGCGCTCCTTGGGCAGGCCTTGGCCGCGAAGCACCAGCTTCGCGATCAGGAGTTGGGTGTCCTCGGGAAGTGAGTCGAAGCACGAGCACTCGACGGGCCGCGCGATGGCGCGCTTGTTGTTCGGAACGCCACCACCCGCTTCACACATGCCGCATACAAGTCGCAAGTGATTCGTTACAACCACCAAACAAACCGCGTTAGGCAAAAATAACAGCGACGACAAACGACCCACCACGGCACCACGCTTCTAGTCGTCGTAAAAGTCGGAGTCGCCGCCCTCGCCGCCCCCCCTCTCCTCCCCCCTCTCCTCCCCCCTCTCCACCCCCTCCTCCGCCCCTTCGTCCTTGGCCGCCCGCTCGGCTGGCGTCCACTTCCACGCGAACTTGCCGTTCTCCGGTTCGTCCTCGTCGATGTAGACGCCCGGCTCAACGTCGGACGGAGGGGCCACCGGCGCGACCTCCTTGAGCTTGCCGCCCACCACAAAGCTACTCAGCGGCACCTCGTCCTCGTCCTCGGAGTTGGCGTGGGGGTCGGGCGCGTGGGTGAAGACCACCTCCTCCTCCTCCTCCTCCTCCTCCTCCT
>Ga0115572_10002180_pt1 | contig 15721 bp, 15 predicted proteins | sample COGITO_mtgs_1206_FD_88681 | JGI IMG/M metagenome (GOLD analysis project Ga0115572, IMG submission 88681) | Pelagic marine microbial communities from North Sea - COGITO_mtgs_120607 | ecosystem: Environmental > Aquatic > Marine > Epipelagic | place: Germany:Helgoland, sampling site Kabeltonne... | reverse complement strand
TTCGGTAGAGTTGGGTCGATACGAAACCAGTAAATCCTTGAAAGATTTCGGCGTTCTCTCGGGGCAAGACATGACCTTTGAAGCGGCCGTCACCAAACTGATGTTTGTCTTGGCTCAAACCGAGGATGCCATGGAACGCAAAGCACTGATCACCTCAAACCTCCGCGGGGAAATGACGCTTTAGTCGCTCCCAAACCCAATCTTTTTTACATTCTTCTTTTTGCTCTCGGTGCTTTGTTTATTTTTGTTTCAAATCTGCTTCCGTGAAGAAAATACTCATCATACGTTTCAGCTCTATTGGCGATGTTGTTTTAACAACGCCTGTGATTCGCTGCGTAAAACAGCAGTTGGCTGTGGAAGTGCATTACCTTACCAAAGCTTCTTTTGCCGGTTTGCTGGAATCGAATCCTTACGTTGACCGTGTGCATACCATAGACAAGGATGTTGACCATGCCTTGGTTCAAAAACTTAGGGCGGAACAATTTGACTTTGTCATTGATCTGCACAACAACTTGCGAACCCTTCGATTGAAGAGCGCCTTGAAAGTTCCTTCGAAGTCCTTTCCGAAACTGAACGTCCAAAAGTGGTTGTTGGTAACTTTTAAAGTCCGAAGGATGCCCGACGTTCACATTGTAGATCGCTATCTGGAAACGGTGAAACATCTGGGTGTGGAAAACGATGGAGAAGGTTTGGATTATTTCATCCCTGAAGGCTCCGTAGTGGATGTGAATAGCTTGCCCGAAACGCATGCTTCAGGCTATGTGGCGGTGGTGATTGGTGGACAGCACGCCACGAAGATGATGCCGCTGGCAAAGCTTATCGAAGTTTGCCATGCCCTAAAATCTCCGGTCGTTCTTTTGGGCGGCCCCGAAGATGCTGCAAAAGGGGAGGCGATTTCGGATGCGATAGGACCGCAGGTGTTCAATGCCTGTGGCAAGTTTAAGCTGGATGAGTCGGCAAGCTTGGTTCAGCAGGCGCTGTGGGTAATCACTCACGACACCGGTTTGATGCACGTTGCTGCAGCCTTTAAAAAACGCATTGTTTCGGTTTGGGGAAATACCGTTCCGGAATTGGGGATGCATCCTTACTTGCCTGATGCCGGCTCAAAAATGGTAGAGATTAAAAATTTATCCTGTCGTCCTTGTTCCAAAATCGGATTTTCCAAGTGCCCGAAAAAGCATTTCCAATGCATGGATCACGACGTGGATGACATCGTAAATTAGTTTGCAAAGATTTTAAAATGTTGGTTGGATGTGTCGGACTATTGTTTCAGCAGCCAAGTGGATTTACCCACAGACTTTATGTTGTCCATTTCTACCAGGGCAAGCTCTCTTGTAGAGAAGGAGTTGAAGCTCACTCTGAAAAGGCCTTTTGCATTTTGTCCAATCACGGAAGACTTGTAACCTTCGGATTTTAATGTTTGAACCAAGTTGTCTGCATTTTCTTTTGAGGAGAAGCATCCTGCCACCAAGTGGAAATTCATTGGAGTTGTTGTACGTGTGGGTTTTACTTCCACCGCCTTTGGAGTTGGACTTGATGGAGTGCTTGTCTCTTCGAGAACCACGACTTTTTCAGCAGGTTTTTCTACATGACGAGGGACGTATACCGCAGCGGGCTTTTTCTTGAAAGGATTCAAGTAAGCATAATTCGCCAGGTTGTCACCCATGGATGTATCCTGTAGGGAAACGACCGCACTCAAACCAATCAATGGAATGATTACAGCTGCGACCCTCCAGTTGATAGAGGTTTTGTTCGGTTTGATGTTTTCGCTTCCTCGAACGACTTGTTCTTGTAGGCTTATCGTTTTGGCTTTTCTGAGAATGGCAGGAGATTGAATCTCTTCCAGCCCAAAGGAATCCAAAAGATAGTTTGCGGTGAATTTTGGTTCAAAGACAATTTTGCCACTTGGGTCTTTGGATAAAACACCTACATTGGAAATTTCCGATTTCTTTTTGTGGTCTAAATCGTTCTGAATCTTTTGGGCAAAGCGCTCGATTTTTTCTTGTGCAGAGGCGTAAGAAATAGATTCGCATGCGCCAATGTGATTGGCCAACAAGCCGTCGTTGTTTTTCAACTGAACGTTGAAGCTGATGCTTTTGCTGGGCGGACGAAACGTATGGCTTACCGGATGAATTTGAGCCGGTCGGTAGTTGGTGATAAAACCACCCACTCCGGGCACGATAACACAATCGTGACGGTATAACAATTCGCTGATGTAAGCTTCTAATTTCATACGAGGCTAATTTAAGAAATTACGGCGATTATGAAAAGAATTTTTCGTCGATTCTTTTTAAATCTTCTGGGCGGTCTACGGCAACACAATCGGAGGTGGTTTCTGCGGTTCGTATCTTGTAGCCGTTCTCCATCCATCTCAACTGTTCTAACCCTTCATTTTGTTCCAGGACAGAGCTTTTCAGCTGGGTGATCTCCTTCAGGACTTCGTATCTAAATCCGTAGATGCCGATGTGCTGGAAAAAAGCAGTTTTGCTGAGCCATTGGTTTGGGTCAATTCCCTTTAAATGCGGTATCGCTTCTCTCGAGAAATAAAGCGCTTCACCCTTGAGGTTTAGAACTACTTTGGGGCTGTTGGGGTTGTGGAGTGTTTCGGGGTCTTTTATTTTTTTTACCAGGGTGGCAATTTGAGTGTTTTCATCCTCAAAACAGTTTCCAATTCGCTGGATGTCATCGGGGTCGATGAAAGGTTCATCACCTTGAATGTTGACCACGATGCTTTTTGGGTCTAAGTTTAAGATTTCGGCAGCCTCCGAAATCCGGTCTGTTCCGCTGACATGAGTCGATGCGGTTCGAACCACTTCGCCCCCAAAATTTTGAACATGATCGATGATCCGCTGGTCATCGGTGGCGACCACAACGCGATCTAGGTATGATTTTTCGCATTGTTCATAGACGCGTTGAATCATGCTTTTCCCTTGAATGTCAACCAGAGGTTTGCCCGGAAACCTTGTGGATGCATAACGTGCCGGTATAATGCCTATGTGCATGTTGTCATCTTTGTTTGTTTGCCGTGGATTTTTGATCCACACGATGTAAAGATAAACATCTTAACGAACGCTCATAAATCTTTTTTCATTTTAGTTCGTCTGATGAAATTACTTTCTATTTTAGCCGCCCACCCGGTAGGTTGGAATGATGTTTGTACAAGGCAGATTCATAAGCTTAAATGATGGTTTCATGAACGTGTTTTTTGAAGAGAACTCAGCATGCTGTTTGATGCTTACTGTCGGGGATGGATTTGAGAAAGACAGCACAAACACAACCTTTTTGATGAAACGATTTGCAAATAAGTTTGTATGAACCAAGAGACACTATATCAGATCGCTTTGACTCAAGTACCTAAGATAGGGGATGTCATTGCAAAAAAATTAATTGCTTATTGTGGTTCTGCAGAAGCTGTTTTTAAAGAGCCACGAAAAAATTTAATGATGATTCCGGGTATTGGTTCTGTTTTGGCCAAAGTTATTGTTTCGAAGGATTTACTTTCCGCTGCTGAGTTTGAATTGCGATTCATGGAGCACAACGCCGTGAAACCCGTTTACTTTATGGACGATGATTATCCGTTTCGTTTGAAACAATGTGTCGACTCGCCCATTCTTTTGTACAAGAAGGGCTCTGAGATGAACTTGAATGAAAAAAAAATCATCAGCATTGTGGGAACCCGAAAGGCAACAGATTATGGTTTGCGAATCACAGAGCAAATCGTTGAAGGTTTGAGTTGCCTTCAGGACGTCCTTGTGGTTAGTGGTTTGGCTTATGGGGTTGATCTTGCGGCACACAAGGCTTGTTTGAAATACAACATTCCTACTCTGGGTGTTTTGGCTCATGGACTGGATCGTATTTACCCATCCGTTCATGCCAAGGTGTCCGTAGATATGCAAAATCAAGGAGGGCTGCTTACCGACTTTATGAGCGGAACTCGCCCTGTACGTGAGAACTTTCCCAAACGGAATCGAATTATAGCCGGATTGTCCGATGCGACTTTGGTGGTTGAAGCTCGAAAAAAAGGCGGAGCTCTCATTACGGCAGACATTGCGAATTCATACAGCAGGGACGTCTTTGCTGTGCCCGGACGGGTGGGGGATGAAAACTCAGAAGGATGCAATCAGTTAATTCGAAGAAATCAGGCTGCTTTGGTTCAGTCTGCTGAGGATCTATGCTACCTCATGGGTTGGGATGCTGATTCCGAGAAAAAAGAGACGAAACAGGTGGAGCTGTTCGTTGCGTTGAACAAAGTTGAGGAGGCCTTGTTGGGGGTTTTGGCGAGCCAAGAAAAGCTTTCCATCGATCGCATTGCAATCCAGACAAAACAGAGTATCCCCAAAATATTAGAAGCTCTTTTACAGCTAGAAATGAAAGGTCTGGTAAGAGCTCTTCCGGGGAATTTTTATGCAAAAGCATAGGATTCAAAGTTGCGATGTTTTATATTTAAATAGAATGGGTTTGTTATTATATTAATCAATTAATTTCATAATGATGGGTAAGGAAATAGAGGAGTTTATCAACATTGTAAAAGTTAGGAACGGAAGCGAACCTGAATTCATACAAGCGGTGACTGAGGTTGCTGAGGCGGTTATACCGTTCATCATAAACAATCCAAAATACAGACATGCGAAGTTGTTAGAGCGCATGGTTGAGCCGGAACGCGTTATGATGTTTCGTGTACCCTGGGTAGATGATGGTGGACAGATACAGGTAAATAGAGGTTTTAGGATTGAAATGAACAGTGCCATCGGGCCTTACAAAGGAGGCTTGCGATTTCACCCTTCGGTGAATCTGGGGGTTCTTAAGTTTTTAGCTTTTGAGCAAGTCTTCAAGAACAGCTTAACGACCCTCCCCATGGGAGGCGGTAAAGGGGGCGCTGATTTTGACCCCAAAGGAAAATCTGACAACGAAGTGATGCGATTTTGTCAAAGCTTTATGTCGGAGTTGTTTCGTCATATCGGACCGAATACGGATGTTCCTGCCGGTGATATTGGTGTTGGAGGCCGCGAAATTGGGTATATGTTTGGGCAATACAAACGGTTGAGAAACGAGTTTACGGGAGTTCTTACAGGCAAAGGAGCCGGTTGGGGCGGCTCTCTTATTCGTCCGGAAGCTACCGGTTACGGCAACGTGTATTTTGCAGCGCAAATGTTGAATACGCGTGGGGATAATTTCAAAGATAAAGTGGTTGTAATTTCTGGAGCTGGGAATGTTGCACAATATGCGTGTGAAAAGGTGACGCAATTGGGCGGTAAGGTTGTTACCCTATCCGATTCCTCAGGCTACATTCACGATCCTGATGGGATTGATGCAGAGAAATTAGCTTTTGTTATGGAGCTGAAGAACGTAAAACGAGGAAGGATTAAAGCTTATGCGGATGAGTTCGGTTGTGAGTTTCACGCTCAAAAAAGACCTTGGTCTGTACCTTGCGATGTTGCACTCCCTTGTGCCACGCAGAACGAGCTCAACGGTGATGAAGCGGCTTTGCTTGTGAGCAATGGCTGTTTGTGTGTTAGCGAAGGGGCCAACATGCCCTGTACGCCAAAAGCCATTGCAGTTTTTGATGCGCATAAAATATTGTTTGCACCCGGAAAGGCGTCGAATGCCGGAGGTGTCGCCGTTTCGGGCTTGGAGATGTCTCAAAACTCGCTGCGTTACAATTGGACGCGCGAGGAGGTTGATACTCGATTGCACGCCATCATGGTTGATATCCATGAGGTTTGTGTTCGATTTGGTTCCGATGTCGATGGGCATGTAAATTACATCAAAGGCGCTAACATTGCTGGTTTTGTAAAGGTGGCCGATGCGATGTTGGATCAAGGGGTCGTTTAGCTCAAGGAATACGCGTGAAATGAGAAATGTTAGAATGATCTTTTAATTTAATGATGAATTCAGTTTGTATAAAAATTATAAAACACACCTACAAAATCAGCTCCATGAGATTAAGTCCATGGGCTTGTACAAAAAAGAGCGCATTGTTATGACGCCACAAGGCGTAGCTGTTCAGGTAAGTCAGGCGTCGGAGGTCGTTAATTTTTGCGCCAACAATTACCTTGGCTTGTCTTCCCACCCTGAAGTTGTTAGAGCGGCAAAAGACGCATTGGACGCTCGAGGTTATGGGATGTCTTCAGTCCGTTTTATTTGTGGAACGCAAGACATCCATAAAGCCTTAGAAAATAAGATTTCCAACTTTTTAGGCATGGAGGATACGATTTTGTATGCTGCAGCTTTTGATGCGAATGGAGGGCTTTTTGAACCGCTCTTTTCGGAGGAGGATGCCATTGTATCGGATGCTTTAAATCATGCTTCCATCATAGACGGCATTCGACTGTGCAAAGCGCATCGATATCGCTATAAGAATAATGATATGGACGATTTGGAAGCTAAATTGCAAGAGGCTCATTCTGCTCGTTTCAAAGTCATCGTTACCGATGGTATTTTCTCGATGGATGGTTCTATGGCAAAACTCAACTTGATTTGTGACTTGGCAGATAAGTACGATGCACTGGTGATGGTCGACGATTCGCATGCAACAGGTTTTGTTGGGAATACAGGAAGAGGAACGCATGAGCATTGTGGCGTGATGGGCCGTGTAGACATCATTACAGGTACTCTGGGGAAAGCTTTGGGTGGTGCTATGGGAGGTTTTACTTCGGCTAAAAAGGAAATTGTCGACCTATTGCGTCAGCGCTCTCGGCCGTATTTGTTTTCGAACTCTTTAGCCCCTTCTATTGTAGGTGCAGCAATTAAAGTTCTAGACATAATTTCTGTTTCAACTTTTTTAAGAGACAAGTTGGAAGAGAATGCCAGGCAGTTTCGTGTGGGAATGGAAGCTCAAGGTTTTGATCTTCGTCCGGGTGAACATGCCATCATACCGGTTATGCTCTACAATGCAGAATTGGCGCAGCGATTTGCCGATAAATTACTTGATGAGGGAATCTATGTCATCGGTTTCTTCTACCCCGTTGTTCCTAAAGATTTGGCACGCATCCGTGTTCAAATATCTGCAGCTCATGAATCACATCACATTCAAAAAGCAATCGCAGCTTTTGCGAAAGTTGGTAAGGAATTGGCAATTATTTAGTAGCCTTTAGCGAAGGCTGAAATTGCTCATTTTAGTGCAGATTTTTGATTGAAAAACAACACTTCAAACGATATCGGGTAATCGTTCGTTTCAGCTTGGGAAAAAGATAATGATAGGTAGGCGGTTATTTGTCAAAAAAATACCTAACTTTGCCGTCCGTTTTATGGGCATGTTATGTCTATTTGTAAGGGAATAATTAATTAACCTAAATCAGTAAAAGGTGAATACATTAAGCTACAAAACTGTTTCAGCTAACGCACAGACCGTTCAAAAAGAATGGTTGTTGGTGGATGCTGAAGGACAGACGTTGGGGCGTATGGCTTCTAAGGTTGCATTTCTGATTCGTGGTAAGCACAAGCCAAGTTACACACCGCACGTAGATTGTGGTGATAACGTGATTGTGATTAACGCTGAGAAGATTGTTTTAACTGGAAACAAATGGGAAGCTAAAGAATACATTAGCCACACAGGATATCCTGGTGGTCAACGTAACGCAACAGCAAGAGAAGTTTTTGAGAAGGATCCAACACGTCTTGTGACCAAGGCTGTTTATGGAATGCTTCCAAAAAACAAATTAGGGGCTGCATTGAACAAAAATTTACGTGTCTTCGTTGGCGATGCACACGGATTGGATGCTCAAAAGCCAAAACAAATCAACTTAAAAGATATCAAGTAAGATGGAAGTTGTTCACACAATCGGTAGAAGAAAAAAAGCAATAGCTCGTGTTTACCTTTCCGAAGGTAAAGGTGCTGTTACTGTAAACGGTAGAGATGTAAAAGATTACTTCACTACTGCTACGCTACAATACAAACTTGAGCAAGCTCAAGCTTTGGCCGGTGTTGAGGGTCAATACGATATCAGAGTAAACGTAGACGGCGGTGGTATCACCGGTCAAGCAGAAGCAATTCGCTTGGGGATCTCACGTGCTTTGGTTCAAATAAATCCTGATCACCGTGCAGCCTTAAAACCAGAAGGATTGTTAACTCGTGACCCTAGAATGGTTGAGCGTAAGAAACCAGGACAGAAGAAAGCTCGTAAGAAATTCCAGTTCTCGAAACGTTAATATTGGTTTAGTATCTAAATTGTTAAGACTGCTTTGGCATTACTTAGCAATTGCGAAAAAAACGTAAAAAGAAAGTAAACAGACAATTAAAATGGCTGAAATTAAAGAACTCTTAGACGCAGGTGTACACTTTGGTCACCTAACGCGCAAATGGAATCCAAACATGGCTCCTTACATTTTTATGGAGCGTAATGGGATTCACATCATCGATCTTAACAAAACTGCAGTAAAGCTAGACGAAGCTTCTGAAGCAATGAAAAAGATCTCCCGATCGGGAAGAAAAATCATGTATGTTGCTACCAAGAAGCAGGCAAAAGAAATCGTTTCTGAAGCCGCTAAAGAAGTGAACATGCCATACATCACCGAGCGTTGGCCAGGTGGTATGCTAACGAACTTTGTTACCATCCGTAAGGCGGTAAAAAAGATGTCGTCAATTGATAAAATGAAAGCAGACGGAACCTTCATGGTCCTTTCCAAAAGAGAGCGTTTGCAAATTGATCGTCAACGTGCGAAACTCGAAAAAAACTTAGGTTCAATTTCGGATATGACTCGCCTTCCGGCAGCATTATTTGTCGTTGATTTGAAGCGTGAAGCAATCGCAATCGCAGAAGCTAAGAAGTTGGGGATCCCTACTTTTGCTATCGTAGATACGAATGCAGACCCTGAGTTGGTAGATTTCGCAATTCCAGCAAATGATGATGCTTCGAAATCGATCACCATCATTATGGAGGCAGTCAATCAAGGTGTTAAAGAAGGATTGGCTGAACGTAAGAAGGAGAAAGACGTTCAGGCTGCTGCCAAAAAAGATGAAGCTGCTAAAGAAGAAGCTTCTAAAGAGAAAAAAGAAAAACCAGCTGAAAAAGCTGAATAAACGTTAAAGAGTAGCATTATCATGAAAATTACTGCCGCAGAAGTAAATAAATTAAGAAAGCAAACGGGTGCCGGAATGATGGACTGCAAGAAAGCTCTTGTAGAAGCTGAAGGTGATTTCGATGCTGCTGTAGATGTTCTTCGTAAGAAAGGTCAGAAAATTGCTGCAAAGCGCGCTGATCGAGATGCCTCTGAAGGTGTTGCCTTGACACGAATTAATGCTGACAACACGGTTGGTGTTGCTATTGTATTAGCTTGTGAAACTGATTTCGTTGCCATCAATGATTCCTTCAAAGCCCTAGCTTCTGAATTTGCTGAAATTGCTCTAAACAGCGCTGATAAAGATGCGTTTTTAGCTGCTGATTTTGGTGGAATGAGTGTTGCTGATAAATTGACGGAACAGTCAGGTGTTATCGGTGAGAAAATTGAAATTAAAGGATTTGAAAGAGTTGAGGCCCATTATGTTGGTTCCTACACACACGGATCTAAAATTGCAGTTTTGGTTGGTTTGAGTAAGGTCGTTGACAATGCAGACGCACTGGCTAAAGACTTGTCTATGCAGGTGGCTTCAATGGGAGCTTCAACCTTATCGTTTAAAGATTTTGATTCTGCATTCGTTGCTTCAGAAACAGAGGCTCGAATTGCTGTTATTGAAAAAGATAACATTGAGTTGGCACGTTTGGGTAAAACCTTAAAGAATGTTCCTCAATACATTTCCAGAGCTCAGTTAACTGATGCGGTAGTTGCCGAGGCTAAAGCAGCCATCGAAGCGCAATTACAAGCGGAAGGTAAACCAGAGAAAATTTGGGATAAAATTGTTCCTGGAAAGGTAACAAGGTTCATTGCTGATAACACAACGCTTGATCAAGAGATGTGTCTTTTAGACCAAGTATTCATTAAAGATGAGAAGCAATCTGTTGCTGAATATGTCGCTACTTATGGTGATGTTTCTGTAGCAGGCTTTAAAAGAGTAGCGTTAGGTTAATGCCTGATGATATGCATAAAAAACCACTCAATTTGAGTGGTTTTTTTTGTGCTCAAAAATTCTAAGCTTCTTTATTTTTACTTGAACTGATTTATTTATCTTTGAGAAACGATTAACTTCTATGAAATACAAAAGAATACTTTTAAAGCTGAGCGGAGAGGCTTTGATGGGAGATGGTGACTACGGTATTTCTCCTGAGAAAATATCAGAATACGCACGAGATATTCAGAGTATAGTGAACCAGGGCTGTCAAGTTGCCATCGTGATTGGAGGAGGAAATATTTTTCGTGGCATCCAAGCAGCCAATAGCGGCATGGATCGTGTCCAAGGTGATTATATGGGTATGTTGGCTACCGTTATCAATGGTTTGGCTCTTCAATCTGCTCTTGAAGACATCCAAGTGAAAACACGCGTCATGTCAGCCATCAAAATGGATGAGGTTGCGGAGCCTTTTATTCGACGTAGAGCTTTGAGACATTTAGAAAAAGGACGGGTTGTTATTTTTTCTGCTGGAACTGGAAATCCTTATTTTACGACAGATACAGCAGCAACACTCCGTGCCATAGAAGTAGAGGCTGATATAATCCTCAAAGGAACGCGTGTTGATGGTATTTACACTGCAGATCCTGAGAAAGACCCTACCGCTATTAAATATGAGTCTGTTACATTTGATGAAGTTTATAAGAAAGGACTTCGAGTTATGGACATGACTGCTTTTACTTTGTGCAATGAGAATAAATTACCCATTATTGTTTTTAATATGAACATAGCAGGGAATTTACAGAATGCTGTAAAAGGAGAAGATGTTGGTACACTAGTGAACTTTTAAGGACAATAAAAATAAGACGAGATGAACGAAGAGGTAGAATTTTGTTTGGATAGCGCTTCTGAAAGTATGAATAAGTCGATTCTTCACTACGAATCAGAATTATTGAAAATACGAGCCGGTAGAGCGAATCCTCAAATGCTGTCTGGCGTAATGGTAGACTATTACGGATCCATGACCGCTCTTCCTCAGGTCGCTAACGTGGGTACACCTGATGGCCGAACATTAACTGTTCAGCCTTGGGAAAAAGCAATGCTTGTTGAGCTGAATAAAGCGATTATTAACGCCAACCTAGGTTTTAGCCCAATGGATAACGGTGAAATGTTAATCATCAACATTCCACCACTTACCGAAGAGCGGAGAATTGAATTGGCAAAACGATCAAAATCAGAAGCTGAAAATTGTAAAGTTTCCATAAGGAGTGCTCGAAAGGATGCGAATGATGAGATTAAAAAGTTAGGTAAAGACGGTTTAGCTGAAGATGTGGTGAAAGATGCCGAGGCATCCGTGCAAAATCTTACGGATAAATACATCTCCAAGGTAGATCTTATCTTAAAAGATAAGGAAGCTGACATTATGAAAGTGTAAGGTAAACCTTACTTACAATTTCCTTATCTTAAAATCATATGTGGGCACTCACCTCCCGATTTATATTACGATATAAGTTATTTTTACTTGTAGCCATAGGGGTCGCAACCTTTTTTATGGCCAAAAAAGCAGGTAAAGTTTTGTATTCCTATGAGTTTATGTCCTTGCTTCCTGAGGACGATCCTATTTCCTTAGAGTACCAAGATTTCTTAAATCATTTTGGCCAAGAGGGGAATGTTATGGTGGTTGGTTTTCAATCTGATTCTTTGTTTCAGTTGGATAATTTCAATGCATTTCATAACGTTTGTAATCGATTAAACGATGTCGTTGGTGTTGAAGAAGTGATGTCGTTGCTTCAGGTTTACGACATGGAAAAAAATGTGGAGTTAAAGTCTTTTGAGTTCAAATCGATAAGTCCAAGCCCACTTGAAAACCAAGAGCAAGTCAATCTTGTTGAACAGAAGATTTCCAATTTACCTTTTTACAACAAACTGCTCTACAATGCAGATGAGAAGGCTTATTTAATGGCTTTAACATTGGATAAAGGGTATTTAAATTCGGAAGCCAGAGTCGACCTTATTCATTTAATTGAGGATATTGTGAACCCTTTTGCAGAGCAAATTAATGTAGACATTCATTATTCAGGTTTGCCCTACATTAGGACCAAAGGAGCTGTTAAGACAAAAGCAGAAGTCCAGATGTTTATATTTCTGGCCATGGGTGTTACCGCTTTGATTATGCTTTTATTTTTCCGCTCGTTTTCTGCCATGTTCTATTCCATGCTCGTTGTGGGCATTGGTGTGATATGGGCGGTAGCCACCATTGCGATTTTGGGCTTTAAGATCACAATTCTAACGGCATTAATCCCGCCACTAATTATCGTAATAGGGATTCCGAATTGCATTTTTTTACTAAATAAATACCACAATGAGTTTAAATTGCACGGCAATAAAGTTAAGGCTTTAACGCGTGTCATTCAGAAGGTAGGTAACGCAACTTTCATGACCAATGCAACCACGGCTGCTGGTTTCGCAACCTTCTTGATTACACAAACTCAAATGTTGGTTGAATTTGGTATTGTCGCTTCGATTAATATTTTATTGGTATTTTTTATCTCACTGATCATCATACCTTCCATATATAGTTTTTTACCAGCGCCTCGAGAACGCCATTTGTGGCATTTGAAACGAACGTGGGTCAATCGGCTAATTTTGTGGATGGAGAAGGTCGTTTTATACCACCGGAAATCGGTTTATATTTCATCAGCCGTATTGCTTTTGTTTGCTTTTTATGGGGTCTCCAAAATCCAAACAACAGGCAACATCGTTGATGATGTTAAAAAAGACGATCCAATAGCTTTAAGTTTGAACTTTTTTGAGCAAAATTTTTCGGGGGTGATGCCTTTTGAAATTGTTGTGGATACACAAAAGAAAAATGGGGTAAGCAAGTCCTCTACGCTAAAGCGTATTGAGAAATTAGAAAATGTTTTAGCAGATTATCCTCAAATTTCGAGCCCAATTTCGATTGTCGATTTAGCTAAATTTTCAAAGCAAGCCTATTACAATGGCAACCCCAACTATTACAGTCTGCCTTCTTCACAAGAGAAGAATATGATTTTAAAATATGCCAACAATACCCTAGGCACAGGAGGGGAAGGTCTTTTTGAGGGATTCGTTGATTCTACAAAACGAGTGGCACGTATCTCTGCCAGAATGAAAAATATAGGAACCAAAGAAATGCGGGCCTTAAGAGATTCGATTCAGCCTAAAATTGATGAAATATTCAATCCCAATCGATACGATGTTTCGATAACCGGAACCAGTGTGTTGTTTTTAGAGGGTACGACCTACTTGGTCAAAAACCTGTTTAGTAGCTTACTTCTTGCTGTTGGCTTGATTGCTATTTTAATGGCTTGGATGTTTTCTTCTTCCAGAATGGTGGTCGTATCGTTATTGCCCAATTTAATTCCATTGGTGCTCACTGGAGCTTTGATGGGTTACTTTGGCATATCTATTAAGCCTTCAACCATTTTAGTTTTTAGCATTGCATTTGGGATCTCTATCGATGATACCATTCATTTTTTAGCAAAATATAGGCAAGAGCTTAAGGCAAACCAATGGAACATTCGTCCGGCTGTAATAAGTGCTTTAAAAGAAACAGGTGTGAGTATGTTTTACACTTCAATTGTCTTATTCTTTGGTTTTTCTATCTTTATAGCATCAGACTTTGGAGGCACGGTTGCTTTGGGTCTTCTGGTATCTGTAACATTATTGTTTGCCATGATGGCAAACTTGCTATTATTACCTTCTTTGTTGCTTTCTTTGGAGCGCATGATCACTACCCGGTCATTCCGAGAACCATTGATTGACATTTTAGATGAAGAAGAAGACATTGAATTGGACGCATTAAGGATAAGAAAAAACTTGTAGTATGAAAGGAATCATTTTGGCTGGTGGCTCAGGTACGCGTCTTCACCCACTCACATTGTCTGTTAGTAAGCAGTTAATGCCTGTTTACGATAAGCCAATGATATACTATCCTTTATCTACTTTACTGCAAGCAGGTATTTCTGAAATATTGATTATTTCTACGCCTCACGACATGCCCTTGTTTCAAAAATTATTAGGGGACGGTTCATCACTCGGTTGTCGTTTTGAATATGCCATTCAGGAAGAGCCCAATGGTTTGGCGCAAGCTTTTATTATTGGGGAAGCATTTGTAGGGGCTGATGACGTTGCTTTAATTCTTGGTGACAACATATTTTATGGCGCAAAAGTTCCCCGTTTGTTAAGAGAGCATAATAAGCCCAATGGCGGAGTTATTTTCGCCTATCATGTTTCTGATCCCAATCGTTATGGTGTTGTTGAATTTGACAAAGATGCTAAAGCTGTTTCCATTGAAGAAAAGCCAGAAAACCCCAAATCAAATTTTGCCGTTCCAGGCTTGTACTTTTACGACAATAGTGTGGTTCAAATCGCAAAATCGATTCAACCTTCTTCCAGAGGAGAATATGAAATTACGGACATCAACAAAGCTTATTTAGAGCGTGGTAAATTACATGTTGGCATCTTAGACCGAGGTACCGCATGGTTGGATACAGGTACCTTTAATTCCTTGATGCAGGCAAGTCAGTTTGTGCAGGTGATTGAAGAGAGGCAAGGTCTTAAAGTAGGCTGTATAGAGGAACAGGCTTATCGTTCCGGATTTATAACTAAAGAACAATTACATCACATAGCAGCTCCTTTGCTGAGAAGTGGTTATGGAAAATATTTGATGCACTTAGATGAGTAATTTAAAATCAATTGCCGAGCTACAAGGCGCCCTTTGTCTCGCTCTAGAAAATAAAAATTTTCCATCCGAGCCAAAAAATCTGTACGAACCGATTTCTTACATCCTAAGCCTGGGTGGCAAGCGTTTGCGGCCTGTTATGGTCCTCATGGTTGCAGATATGTATTCTTGTGACATTTCTAGAGTGATGCCTCAGGCTATAGGTGTGGAGTATTTTCATAATTTCACCTTACTTCATGACGACATCATGGATGATGCACCTCTTCGAAGAGGAATGACCACGGTTCATGAAAAGTGGAACGAGAATATTGGTATTTTATCAGGTGACGCTCTTTTTGTGAAGGCATATCAATCTTTAGTCGTAGCTGAGTCTAATCATTTGCCTCTTCTTATTGACCTATTCAATCAGACGGCCTTGGAGGTTTGTGAAGGTCAGCAATACGACATGGATTTTGAGACTCAAGACCGGGTTGATATGGATGCTTACCTCAAGATGATTAAGTACAAGACTGCCGTATTGTTGGCTTGCTCTTTGAAAGTGGGTGCGATTGTATCCGACGCCTCTATTGAGGACCAAAATCATTTGTATGAATTTGGAATTCACACAGGGCTTGCTTTTCAATTGATGGATGATCTACTCGATGTATATGGAGATCAAAAAGACTTCGGAAAGCAAATTGCAGGGGATATTTTGTGCAACAAAAAGACTTGTTTATACATTCGTGCGTATGAAGTTGCTGATGCTGCACAAAGAAAAGTTTTAGACCACTACTTTGCGCATCAGGATTTTGATGCTGAGAAGAAGATTGCCGAGGTAAAGAACGTATATGAAATATTGAATGTAGAGGCTTATTGTCGAAACCTGATGGACGAGCATTATAAAACAGCGATGAATCACTTGAGTCAGTTGTCAGTTCCTCAAAATAGAAAATCTATATTGACAGAATTGGTGGCGATGTTGATGGTTAGGATTCATTAATGAAATTAGGTCTTGAACATATAGAAGACTATACTCA